>OLQY01000106.1_pt1 | contig 103492 bp, 84 predicted proteins | sample 1672851 | NCBI WGS metagenome assembly OLQY01 (sample SAMEA3136730, study PRJEB25190) | human gut metagenome
CGGTTCCACCGGGCCGCGCGGCAAGGAGATATATTGCCAGACCGGAGGGGCCCCGTGGGCGGGAATTCCACTCTTCACAAGTCCTACACAATACATCGCTTCCTATATAAGTCATAGAAAGGCTGGTGCAGAAATACTGCACGTATCAGATGATGACCCTTCGGTTAAGAGATATATAAAGATCGGTCACCTGTAAGTGTTTATCTACCCGCGCTTTTAGCAATGTAAACCAGCGCTTTCGATAAAAAAGGGGAGCGCCGCGCACAACGCGACACTCCCCTAGCGATTCAAGAGAATCTATTAGGCCTCGAGAGCCTTCTTGGCAATGGTAGCCAGCTCGTTGAAGGACTCGATGTCCTCGTAAGCCATCTGAGCCAGGACCTTGCGGTCGAGCTCGATGCCGGCAACCTTCAGGCCGTGCATGAACTGAGAGTAAGAGATGTCGTTCAGACGAGCAGCAGCGTTGATACGAGTGATCCAGAGAGAACGGATCTCGCGCTTCTTGTTGCGGCGATCACGATACTGATACTGCAGGGAGTGCTGGACCTGCTCTTTAGCATGCTTGTAAGTACGCGAAGCGGCACCGTAGTAACCCTTCGCACGGTGCATAACGGTACGGCGCTTCTTCTTGGCGGCAACAGCGCGCTTAATACGTGCCATGTTCTATCAACTCCTAGACGGTAAAACGAAAAAACGAACTTAGGCGAGACGCGACTTGATGACCTTGCGGTCGGCAGCGGCGATCTCGGTCTCCTGACGGAAGCCACGCTTACGCTTGGTGGACTTCTTGCTCAGGATGTGGCTCTTGAAAGCCTTGGCGCGCATAAGCTTGCCGGTACCAGTCTTGCGGAAACGCTTCTTGGTGCCGCTGTGGGACTTCATCTTAGGCATGAAATACTCCTTAATCGGTTACAGAACACTAGTTACTTGGTATCGCTTGCCGCTTTATCCTCATCGAAGGCGCCCTTAATCGGGGCGAGCAGCATAAGCATGTTACGGCCTTCCATCTTAGGCTTGGACTCGACCGTAGCGTAAGGCTTGAGATCCTCGGCGAGACGCTCGAGAACGTTAAGGCCCTGCTCCGGGTGAGCCATCTCACGGCCGCGGAACATGATGGTGATCTTAACGCGCGCGCCCTTCTTGAGGAAACGCAGAACGTGGCCCTTCTTGGTCTCGTAGTCGCCAACGTCGATCTTGGGTCGGAACTTCATTTCCTTGACCTCGACCTTGGACTGGTTCTTACGAGCAGCCTTGGCCTTCATGGCCTGCTGGTACTTGAACTTACCGTAGTCCATGACCTTGCAGACCGGCGGCTCCGCGTTGGGAGCGATCTCGACCAGGTCGAGACCCTGGTCGTCGGCGACGCGCTGGGCATCGCGGATGGCGAACAGGCCGAGCTGAGAGCCATCGACGCCAATCAAACGGCACGAAGATGCAGTGATCTCGTCGTTGATGCGGGTGTCATCAGACTTAGCTATTTTCCCTACCTCCATTCATAAAAAAATAACCCGGCGCTTCTCAGCAACCAGGTCGTACACATAGACTTCCTCGATTTGAGGAAGGTAATCTAAGTTGTATGACCAGTCAGCTGCTCATTGGCGCCAAAAGGTGGGAACCCTCGGGTTCCTCTTTAGGGCATTGCGGAAACAACGCCTTGCGAATAATAACACGTACAGCGCGTTATCACATTACGTACACGAAAAAGGGGGCCGCAACCCCCTTGAAGCGCAGGTGCATGTATGGTGCCCGAGGCGAGACTCGAAGGGACTTCGGGCGCATGGCGCCCTCGCCACGCTCCGCTACAAACAGGCCACAGGCCTGTTTGCTTAACGCTCCGCGCGCTCACGCGAGTTCGGCACGAAAAAGGGGGCCTTGACCCCCTTGAACGCTCACTTGCATGTATGGTGCCCGAGGCGAGACTCGAACTCGCACGTTGTTGCCAACGGTGGATTTTGAGTCCACTGCGTCTGCCAATTCCGCCACTCGGGCACGCAATGCGTGAGTTAGTTTATCACAGCTTTCTACCGATTAGTCCGAAAATGGAACTTCGAGCATTTCGATGAGTTCGACCGTGCGTAGCATCTCGCGCTGACGGCATCCGCGACCGTCGACCGAAGCCTCACCCATCTGGTTATCGTAAGGGTCCTCGCGCATGCCGTCGAAAGAGGGCTCAAACTCTGCCCGGAATCGATTGTTGGCCACCATACGCCATGGGTCGAGATTGCCAAAGTAGTGACGGCGGCGCCACTCCTCCCCCATCCTGTGAGCAGAAGATCCAAATGACACGTCGGCGTTGAGCCAACCGGTCTGCGGCGTATAGAACTCTGCCCAGTCGTGCGACCCCACCGAATCGGGCGCAACGTACAGGCCGCTCTGCCAACGGGCAGGCACGCCCGCGATACGGCACATGGTGATAAACGTGAGCGCCATAACGCCGCAATCGCCGCGGAGCGAATGCGCGCAGTCATCGGCAATAGATCCCAAAAGCAAGTACGGCGGCTGATAGCGATAGTCGATATGCTGCGTCAGATAATCATAGATAGCACGAGCGCGATCGAGCGGATCCTCGAGTCCGTCAACAACACCGGCCGTCAGCTGCTGCAGATACGGCGTGAATGCAATGTGCGGACGGTCCTCGGAAATATCCTCGGGCAGAGGCGCGTCCATACGCGGATGAACCGGAAGTGTGCCACCGTAGACATCACAATAAGCAGCATCGATGTGATAACGATAAGTCACCGAGAATGAGCGCTCACTCGAAGAAGACCACGAGGCGGTACGCGCCGAAGCGTTCGCGGGAGCAACAGCACCCTCCGGCGTCATGTCGAGAATCTCGACCCGAGACTGCTGACGGCAGGCAGCCGCGACGGGAAGCCAAGCGCAAACGGTCTCCCCCTCCAGAGCGCCGGGGACAGACACGGACGCTTTAAGCGTAATGACGCGAGCCAATCCGTTTTGTGACTCCATCTCCTTGAGCATCTCGTCGCGCAGTGCTATTCCGTCCGTAGAATCGGGACGCATGCCGGGGACCTCTTTGGGTTATACGCGAAGCGAATCGAGGAAGTTGTCGAGAACGAACAGCTCGCCATCGATAAAGCGCCAGTCAATACGCTTACGGTCAATCAGATCGTCAAACTGCTCCTCGGTAAACTCAGGCCACTCCTCGCGAATCATCGCAATAGCTCGATCGCGCGACACCGAAAAATGAAGCGGCGTCTCAAGCATGCGATACCGCTCGGCACGAACGCAGGCAGCAAGCGAGGGATCGGGATCTTGGGCAAGTAGGCGGTCGCAAGCCTCAATAGCCTGCGAAAGATACCCCGCGTCCTTTAAACGCAGAATCTCGGGTGGCAAGCCAACATCTAGAAAACGGAAGTCATCATTGCAAACATCAACAGAGCACCCAACAGGCCCCTCGTCAACAACCTTCCCGTCCGAAGGCAGCACATCAATAACAGCCATACCAAAACTCCAAGTCACTAGAACGCTTGAAGCCCATTGTAGCGAGATAAAAAAGAAAGCCCCAATAAAGGAACCCTCAACACCGATAAACGGTACCTATAAAAATGAATTCAGCCAAGTAACCCTGTAGCGAGTTAACAAAGGAGGCCCCGTTTCCCCGGAGCTGATTCCATCACGCGACTTCTGGCGAAGCCAGAAGCGAATTTTTATTCAGACTCGTAACCCTGCGGCGGAAACGAAGGAAGCCCCGTCCCCCGGAACTGTTTCCTCGGCGCGACTTCTGGCGAAGCCAGGTGAGCGCAGAGGAAACAGTGTAGGGGGACGGGGCTTCCGGCGGGATAAGTTTATCGACGCTTACGCCTTGTTGACGGAGCCAAACTCCTCCATGAGCTCCTTGGTGCGGGCAACGATGTTGTCGCGACCAGGCTTGAGGAGCTTGCGGGGGTCAAAGCCCTTGCCCTGCTGATCCTTGCCAGCCTCGATGTACTCGCGGACGCCCTTGGCGAAGACGAGCTGCAGGTCGGTGTTGACGTTGATCTTGGAGATGCCCAGGGAAATGGCCTTCTTGATCTGATCCTCGGGGATGCCGGTGCCACCGTGCAGAACGAGGGGCAGGTCGCCGGTCTGAGCCTTGATCTCGCCCAGACGCTCGAAGGAAAGGCCAGCCCAGTCGGCGGGATACACGCCGTGGATGTTGCCGATGCCGCAGGCGAGGAAGTCGACGCCCAGGTCAGCGATCTGCTTGCACTCAGCGGGGTCAGCGAGCTCGCCGTTGGAGGTCACGCCGTCCTCGGTGCCGCCGATGCCGCCGACCTCGGCCTCGATGGACATGCCCTTGGAGTGGGCAAGCTCAACGAGCTCCTTGGTACGGTCGAGGTTAAGCTGGAAGGTCTCCTCGTGAGAGCCGTCATACATGATGGACGTAAAGCCGGCCTCGATGCACTTGAAGCAGTCCTCATAAGAACCGTGATCGAGGTGAAGGGCGACGGGAACGGTAACGCCCGTGGCCTCGACGGCAGCCTTGACCATGTCGGCGCAGACCTTGAAACCGCCCATCCACTTAGCGGCACCAGCGGTGCACTGAAGGATCAGCGGAGACTTGGCCTCCTCGGCGGCCTGGAGAATAGCCAGGGTCCACTCGAGGTTGTTGGTGTTGAAGGCACCGAGAGCGTACTTGCCGGCCTCGGCCTTCTTGAGCATGTCTGCTGCGTTGACGAGCATAAAAGAAACCTCCTGTAAGGTTGCTCCGATAACGCCTGTGATTTTACCACGGTAAGCCCGTGCGTAAACGTTCGTTTGTTCACGAATATGACGCAAATTAGCCGAATTTCGACCGTTCGCCCCATTGGATCAGTCCGTTGACGCATTCGGGGGTTGACGAATCCATCAACCCCCGAACAAGCGCTCACAAACTACGCGGCCTAAGAACAAGCCTAGGCCAACAGCATCGATGCCACCTGAAGCACCAGCGGCATGCTTATGAGCGACAGCAATGTTGATAAAGCAACAAGACCGATGCCAAACTTATAGTTTCCACCATATTTTTCCGAAAGGATCGCAGCGAACGACGCAACCGGCGAGGCCATTGCAATCAGCACGGTCAGCCTAACGTTAAGGTCAACGGAGGGGAACAAAGCCAGAATAAAGATTGTCACGGCTGGCACGACAATCAGCCTGAGAAAACTGACAAGATATGCCTTTTTGCTCGTTGCAATCGCGCGCAAGTCGCTTTGCGCCAGATATGCACCAAGCACGATCATAACGAGACCGGTGTTGAGCGCCCCCAGGTCGTCCAGCACCGACGCCATCAGCGCCGGAGGATGAATCGAGCACACGAAACAAACGAAACCAACTGCGATCATGGTCATGTTGGGGTTTGCCACACACTTTTTAAGTGAGACCTGAGAACGATCTCCAGAGACTAGCCAAACACCATATGTCCAAATAATGGCAGTCATGACCGCACTCGTAATTGACATATAGAAGATGTAGTCAGACCCCAAAACGCCCATGATAATTGGCACGCCAATGAAACCGCTGTTTGAAAAGATGACAGCATATCGGGCAACGCCGTCTCTCTTTTTAAAAAACGTCTTGGTTATCAGAGCCGTTATTGCCAAGATCACAATAGTGACACCGGTGCAGAACATCGCATCGACAATCTTATCGAAATCGAAATCGACCATCAGGGTCTTGAGCGTGATGCAGGGATAGGCAATATAGATGACAACGCTTGCCATCTGACTTGCACCCGCACGATCGATAATCTTAGCCTTGTAAAGGGCGAACCCGATCGCCATCAAGATAAACATGATGACGATCTGATTCACGAGCGCGGAAACCGCACCCCCCATTACAGCTCCTCGCCGTTCGTCTCGATGACCTTCTTGTACCAGTAGAAACTCTTCTTGCGCGAGCGCTCGAGGGTGCCCGACCCGTCATCGTGCTTGTCGACGTAAACGAACCCGTAGCGTTTGACCATCTCGCCATCGGCATTGCTCACAAGGTCGATGCAGCCCCAAGGCGTGTAACCCCAGACCTCGACGCCGTCCTTGATGGCCTCACCGAGGGCCTTGATGTGATCGCGCAGGTACTCGATGCGATAGTCGTCATCAATCGTACCGTCGGGGTTAACCTCGTCTCGGCACCCCAAGCCGTTCTCCACGACCATGATGGGAATCTGATAACGCTCATAGACCTGGTTGAGCATAATGCGAAGACCCGTCGGGTCGATCGGCCATTCCCACGCCGTCTCCTTGAGATAGGGGTTCTTGGCACCGCCGAGCAGGTTTCCACTCGTCTCCTCGGCCGGATCGGTGCTCGCGCACTGGCTCTGGTAGTAGCTGTGCGTGTAGAAGTCGACCGTACCCTCCTTGAGGATCTTAAGGTCCTCGTCGGTAATATCGAGCGAAACTCCCTCCTCGTCCCACAGACGCGGGGCGAAATAGGGGTACTCGCCGCGCACCATGACGTCGGAGCAGTAGTAATTGCGATACTGGTTGCGCTCGCGGGCGAGCTCAACGTCATCGGGGTTGGGCGTAAGGGGATACGCGAGCATATAGGCGATCATGCAGCCCATCTTGTTGTCGGAGTCAATCTCGTGGCCCGCTTTGACGGCGAGCGCACTTGCGACGAACTGATGGTGCAGGGCCTGCAGGCGCTTTTGCGGGTCGTCGTTCTGATGGCGCAAGTCGAACGAGCCCGGGTTGAGGATACCGAGGCTCATGTAGTTGCCGAGCGACATCATGCCGCAGTTGATTTCGTTGAAGGTAAGCCAGTAGTGGCACTTGCCCTTGTAGTGCTCCATGACGGTCTTGGCGTACTTGACATAGCAGTCGATGGCCTCGCGCGATGCCCAACCATCTATCTTCTGGCACATGGCGAAGGGCATCTCATAGTGGCTGAGGGTGACGAGCGGCTCGATGTCGTACTTCGCACATTCGTCCATGACACGGTCATAAAACGCAAGGCCAGCCTCGTTGGGCTCGTCCTCAAATCCCGTCGGGAAGATGCGCGGCCAGTTCATCGAGAAGCGGAAAACCTTGAAGCCCATCTCGGCGAGAAGCGCGATGTCTTCCTTGTAGTGATGATAGAAATCGACACCGTCATGGCAAGGATAGAGTTTATCGGGGTCGAGCACCGGCGTGATCTCGCGCGGGTGATGATGGTTGCCATTGGTGGCCATGTCCATGCAGCTCGGGCCCTTGCCGTCGACATCCCAAGCACCTTCGAACTGGTTGGCCGCAGTGGCACCGCCCCACAGGAAGTCTTTGGGGAAAACGTTCATCGGTCTATTCCTTTCTTATGTAATGGCACGGCCGGATAAAGAATGCCGGCCGTGCTAAGGGTGTTCAGCAACTAGTCGAGATCAGCGCCGTTGGAAGCAACGACCTTCTTGTACCAGCCAAAACTCTTCTTCTTGGAGCGGGCATAGGTGCCGTTGCCCTCGTTGTCCAGGTCAACATAAATAAAGCCGTAGCGCTTATCCATCTCGCAGGTGGACATACTCACGAGGTCAATGCAGCCCCAAGGCGTGTAGCCCATGACGTCGACGCCCTCTTCGATCGCGGCACCGATGGCCTTGATGTGCTCGCGGAAGTAGTCGATGCGGTAGTCGTCGTTGATCGAGCCGTCCTCTTCGACCTTGTCGTAGGCTCCCAGGCCGTTCTCGACGATAAACAGCGGCTTGTGGTAGCGGTCATCCATGTCGATGAGCGCATAGGTGAGGCCATCGGGGTCAACCTGCCAGCCCCAGTCGGAGATGGGCAGGAACGGGTTCTTGACACCCGTGGCAAGGTTACCCCCCACTTTTTCGCGCTTGTCGGCATCGATGGAGTCAACCATACTCATGTAGTAGGAGAAGGATACGAAGTCCACCGGGTACTGCTTGAGGATGGCCTCGTCACCCATGCCAAACTCGACATGGATGCCGTGGTGCTCCCAGTATTTAAGAACATGCTTGGGATACTCGCCTAGAACCTGAACGTCGCTATAGAAATAGTTATCGCGATTCGTCTTCTGCGCGAGCAGCATGTTCTTGGGGTTGCAGTTCTCGGGATAGGTGAGCGTGCGTGTCACCATACAGCCCATCTGCGCGCCCGGCACCATCTCGTGGAGCATCTTGGTGGCAAGGGCACTCGCCACGAACTGGTTGTGCACACACTGGTAGATGAGCTCCTCGCACTTGTCTGCGGGATAGCGGTCGGTGCAGACGCCGATCGTGGTCCAGGGGTGACGGAACACGGAATCAATCTCGTTGAAGGTGAGCCAGTATTTCACATACTCGCCAAACTCGCGGAAGCATACCTCGCAGTAACGCACGAAGAAGTCGATGACCTCACGCTTTCCCCAGCCGTCATAGTGGTTGGCGAGGTAGAGCGGCATCTCGTAGTGATGAAGCGTCACGAGCGGCTCGATGCCGGCTTCCTTCATCGTCTTAAAGAGATCGCGGTAGAAGTCGATGCCCGCCTGGAGCGGTTGCTCCTCGGTGCCCGTGGGAAACAGGCGCGTCCACTGGATAGAGACGCGCAGCGTTTTGAAGCCCATCTCGGCAAAAAGCGCGATGTCTTCCTTGTAGCGATGGAAGAAATCGATGCCATGACGCTTGGGGTACTCATGGATGTCGTCGGACTCCATGGCAGCGCGGATCTGGTCGTCGGTGATGCCGTGCAAGGCAGCATAGTTCTTTTTGTCGACGTTGGGCTTATACGTTGTGCAGTCGGCAACAGAAAGACCCTTGCCATCGACATCCCAGGCACCCTCGCACTGATTGGCGGCAGTGGCTCCGCCCCAAAGGAAGTCTTCGGGGAACACGGACGTCTTGGTGAATTCGCTCATGGATGCTCCTATTCTTAGAAAATAGGGACGCGGCGCTCCCGTGCACCGCGCCCCTCATAGCTACAGGCTAGTAATCGCATCTGCGATCAGATTGCTGGTCTTAGGCTGTGGCCTCCTCCTGCTCCTTTTTTGCGAGCTTGGAGTTAGCGACCACGAAGGGAATCCAGATAAGCGTGCCGACGACAAGCTCAATGGCCTGGACCACGATGCCCTGCCAACCATGACCGACAAAGGCATTGAGCAGGATAGGCACACCGAAGGGAACGTCAACAGTGTTGCAAGGCAGGAAGCCGATGGAAGTCGCAAACATAGCAATAGCGACGCAGACACCGCTGCCGAAGGCAAACGGGATGGCATAAATCGGGTTCAGAACCAGGGGAATACCAAAGACGACAGGCTCGGAAATTCCGCAAAGGCCAGGCAGGAAACCAAGCTTAGCGATGGCCTTCTCCTCATCGCGCTTAGAGAACAGGAAGATGGCAAAGATAAGGCAGAGGGTCATGCCCGCACCACCGGGAGCGACAAAGCAATTCCAGAAGCCCATGGTAAACGGGGAATCGGGAGTGGTGCCGGCGACAAGAGCGGCAGTGTTAGCTGCAATGGCAGCGTTGAACATGGGGTTTCGAACCGGGGAAACGATGAGGCCGCCGTGAATACCGAGAACCCAGAAGAGCTGAGAAACAACGACGATGATGATGACGCCAGCGGGGGTCTTGAAGGCCGCCTCCAGCGGAGCCTGCATGAGGCCATAGATCCAATCGTTGATGTAAGAACCGGTGAGAGCCTGGAAGCCAAGACCAAAGACGGCGCTAGCAACCAAAACGATGAAAACCGGGATCATAACGTTAAAGGACTGAGCAATAGCAGAAGGGACCGAGGGGGGCATCTTGATCTTGATCTTATCAATCTTGCTGAGCCAGCAGAACAGCGAGCCAAAGACAACGGCAGTAAGCATGCCGACGAACAGTCCCTGGGCACCCATCTGAGTGGTCAGCAGGCCCGAGACAGGCGCCTCCAACGCAGTGCCCGCACCATCGGCTTTGATCGAAGTGCAGATCATGGAAATGTATGCAGCGACCGAGACAAGAGCCGTCGGAAACTCGGGAGCCTTCTTGGCGCGAGCAAGATAGAGACCAATCAGGAAGGTAATAGGCACCGTCATGAATGACATGGTGCAGTAGTTAATAGCCGTAAATGCGGGCTCGAGACCAGCCAGAGCCGGAACCCATTGAGCAAGGCCAGTCGTAGTCGAAGAGACAAGCGTCTTGAGAAGCGTGCCCATCGAGCCGACGATAACAAAAGGCATGAACGCGGTAAAAGCGTCCTTAATGGCAGAAAGGTAGACATTGTCGCCCACTTTTTCTGCGACAACCATCATTACATCTTCGAATTTCTCGGAGAAAGCCATATGATGTACCTGCTTTCGAAAGGAATGTACCAGTGCTTTCGGTGGCAAGCCGCCACGCAGGGTGGAATATGCGCGGCGGCGCCTGATAAGGGCGTAGACCCTTATGCGTTGGCGACGAGGTCCTCAGCCTGCTTGAGGACCTTGGCGCCGTCACAGCTGCCATAGGCAACCGGATCGATCACGGCAACGGGAGCCTTGCCGTCGACGACTTTGGTGAGCTTGCGCTGAAGATGACGGACCTGCGGTCCAAGGAGCAGGACGTCGAAATTGCCAAGCTCCTCAGCAACCTGACCCTGTTCAACAGCCCAGATCTTATAGTCATCCTTACCTTGTGCCTTGGCGGCCTCCTCCATCTTGCTCACAACAAGAGAGGTGCTCATACCAGCACAGCAAGCCAACATAATGTTCATTACAAACTCCTTTCATAAAGCGCTCTTCCAGGGCGCTTAGATGACCAAAACGTAAAAGTCGAGGCTATTTACCTTCATACTTATCGCGATACAGCTCAATGAAGCGCTCGGCAAAATCGCTTGCCATAATCGCCATTGTCAGATGGTCCTCAGCGTGGATCAGGATAATGTTGATATCGACCTCTTCGCCGTTAGCTTCAGCCTGGGTGAGCTCGAACTGCTTCTTGTGGGCGGCGCTCATCTCGGCCTGCGCCTCGGCGAGCTGCTTTTCTGCCTCCTCGAAATCACCGTCATGGGCAGCGTCGATCGCCATCAAGGCGGCCGACTTGGCGTTGCCCGCATGAAGGATGATCTGGAGGGCGTTTTCATACTTGCTCTCGTCCATCTGTGTCTCCTCTTACAGTTGTCGTCTTACATTCCAAATGTATTCAAAAGCTCGACAAGCGTGCCCCATTCCTGGCTGCCGACGAGCTTCTGGATAGCCTCTTTATTGGTGAGCAGCTTGGCCATGCTGCGATAGAAAGTGTCCAGTTTTTTGTCCTTGGCCTTTGACACCGAAACCAAGAAGACCGCACGTACGGCCTGCCCATTCCATTCAATCGGCTTGCGAAGAAGACCTACGCACACAAACGTGTCATCGCTCACGGCCTGAACCGGATGGGGCATGGCAACTTGATTGCCAAAACTCGTTTGAGCGAGTTCTTCGCGACGCAAAACCAAATCGCGAAAGTCGGCGGGAACATGGCGATGCTCCGAAACGACTGCACACAGGCGCTCAATCGTTTCGCACTTGTCGGTAGCATCAAGATCCGCCACAAACAGCTCGGGCGCGAAGAAGGGGGCAAGAGCACCCGCACGATTGACTCCGCTCAAAAGGTCCCGGACGCCTTTCATATCATCATCGTCTAGAAAGAAGCTGACCTGTCGCACGGGGACAGGAAGCGCACGATGAAGCGGCACAGTGGTGAAGACGTAATCAATTCCCGTCATGTCAACGTTCTCAATATGGCTGGCATCGCACGTTACCACCTTGTCGACAAGCGACCCAAACTCCTGACGGTAACGGTACTCGAGAAGCTTGGCACTACCCTGCCCGCTCGCGCACACAACCAAGATGTTCTTGCGCGGGGCATCGCTCGTCTGACGCTCGAGAGCAAGCGCAAAAGCAAGCGCAATGTAGCCAATTTCATCATCGGAGAGACAATTTCCGTACTTCTGCGCAAGTATTGTGGAAGAATCAAGCGCCATAGAGAATGCAAGGGGGAACCGCTCCTTAATGTCGGCAAGCAGCGGGTTATCGATGCGCATGCGGTACTTGAGTCGAACGGCAAGAGGCACAATATGTCGAGCCAGGTTCATACGTAACTCAAGATCGCTACGAAAATCAAAATGGTATGTATCCCAGATGAGATCGAGCATCTCGGACACGACACCCCAAACCTCATCGGAAATGACGAGACCCTCATCTTCGCCATCGGGACCGACATAGAGAGACTGCTTGCCAGCGAGGTGGATTGCAATATAGGCGACTTCCTCTTGAGGAAGGTTGATTGCGAAGGCACATTCGATGCCATCCGCTATGCGACGAGCGACAGAAAACTCGCGCGAGGAACGAATGCGCTCAAGGTGTTCAGCCTCCATCGGAACATAGCAGCTCTCACGGATACGGCGAACCGCGATTGCAATATGAACCATAAGGTTTTGATAGGCAGCGGAGTTAATCTGGAAACCCTCGCCGGCAATAACCTCGTCGACGCATTTGGCAATTACATCGAGTGATGCACGATTGGTATCGTCATCAGCGCGAGCATCCATAAGATGGTCAAGCGTGATGTTCGCAAGGCACAACCTGCGGGACATCTCACTGCCCGTCACTCGAATCCCATAGTGCGGACGACGCTCTAATGCAAGATCGAATCGGGACAACTGACGCTCAACTTGTTTGAGATCGCTCGAGATGGCGTTACGGCTCACAAAGAGTATCTCGGAGAGATCATCAAGCGTGATCCAATCCGTGCGGGAAAGCAGGTCGCTCAATAGATAGGAGACCCTGCCCTCGGGCGTCGAGGGCAGGGCGCGGATACCGCCCTCCGAGGACGCTTGGACAAGTCCATCGAAAGCATCGCGATCGGCGACAATGAGCGAATACCCGCCCCCACGCGCCTTATGGACATGCGCGGCAGGCTCGAGCTGCCCGTTAAGTTTCTTAACATAGGTGCGGATCGTACGGTCGCTTACATCAAATACACCGGCAAGGACCTGGGGCATCACGCCCTCGTGCTCTTCGATATAAAAGAGAACCTTGCGAACCTGAGAATCGATCATGCGCCACACCTCCTTGCCTTCTCTCGACAGTAATTAAGATATCTGGATTATGGAAAGAGTTCCACGATTGCGATTTCCGTATTAGTTGGAAGCAAGATGGATGGAACATATGGAAACAGAGCCGCGGCGGGCATGGCAGACTTCGAACTGGACATGCCCGCCGCGTTTATCAACGGCTCATAAACGGGTTGTGCGCGAGCTCCGACTGCATTGTCGTCGCCGGACCATGACCAACGAGGCAGACGGTGTCGGAGGGAAGCTCGCGGGCCATCTTCTTGAGCGAGCGGCAGATGGCGGCCTCGTCGCCGCCCGCAAGATCGGTGCGGCCATGGCTGTTGGGAAAGAGTGTGTCTCCCACAAAGGCGATGTTGCCCTCCTCAGTCGCGATAAAGAGCACGACGCCTCCCGGCGTATGCCCCGGCACTTCCATGACCTGAATCGTTACCTCCCCCACGGCGAGCGTATCGCCCTCGGCTATCAGCCGCGTGGGTGCACCGGGGTCGGGAGTATCGATTCCCCACAGGGCACGCTGCTCGGCAATGTTTTGAGCGGGAAGCTCGGCATCTTTTGCGGGCAAGGCGTACAGACAACCCTCGCCCATCGCCACGCGCACGCCCGCCACGCCGCCCACGTGGTCGGCATGTCCGTGCGTACAGACGGCGCCGAGCAGCATCTCGCCCGGATGTTCGGCATAAAAGCGCTCAACCAATGCCGCGCCGTCCCATGCGGGGTCGACGACGACCCACTCCCCTGCCGAACCCACAAAGTAACTGTTGGTCTCGATGGGCCCGTTGACCAGGCATTCGATGGAAACGGAACCTTGGGGTGCGATATCAAGTGGCATGGGAGCTCCTTTGCTCAAAAGATGGTCATGGACGCCGGGCGCGAACGACCGCATTGGGCATGGTGCCTGGCGCGTTTGACCACCTGTCGGCTGTTTGTATTGCAGCTAGCCTAACACCTCGCCGTTGGTGTTGCAGACCTTCTGGTACCAGAAGAAGCTGTCCTTGCGTGCGCGGTGCAGGTCGCCCGAGCCGTCGTTGTGCTTGTCAACGTACACGAAGCCGTAACGTTTCTTCATCTCGCCGGTGCCGGCGGAGACGATGTCGATCGGTCCCCACATGGTGTAGCCGATCAGGTCGACGCCATCATCGATGGCTTCTGCCATCTGCTCAATATGGTCGCGCATGTAGTTGATGCGGTACTGATCATGGATGGAGCCGTCTTCCTCGACCGTATCGACGGCACCAAGGCCGTTCTCGACGATCATCATAGGCACCTGATAGCGGTCATACATATCGTTGAGATACCAGCGCAGGCCCTTGGGGTCGATCGTCCATCCCCAGTCGGACGTCGCAAGATAGGGATTGACGGCGTCGTCGTAAAAGACGTTGCCCGTGCCCACGGGTACGGTGGGGTCGGTCGAAACCGTCGAGCTCTTGTAATAGCTAAACGTATAGAAATCGACCTTGCCCTCGCGCAGTAGCTCGGCATCGCCCGGCTCCTGCTCAACATGCACGCCCTTCTCGCGCCACAGGCGGGCGGCCCAGCTGGGATAGGCGCCGCGCACCTGGACATCACCACAGTAGTGGTTAGCTATGCGCTCCATCTTTTGGGCGAAGAGCACGTCCTCGGGACGGCAGCTGTAGGGATAGGTGGCACGGCTCGCGATCATGCAAGCGACCTTGTTGACGGGATCAATCTCGTGTGCGGCCTTGACGGCGAGCGCGCTCGCCACAAACTGATGGTGGAGGGCCTGGTAGCGACGCTGCTCGTCGTCCCATTCGACCTTAGTGCTGTAGTCGAGCGCCACATTGTCGCCAGGAGGCAAAATACCGCCGCCCATGATGTTGCCAAAAGGCGCGCAGAGGCAGTTGATCTCGTTGAAGGTGATCCACAGCTTGACGAGGCCCTTGTACTCCTCGAAGCACAGACGAGCGTAGCGCACGAACGGCTCCACAAGTTCGCGGCTCGACCAACCGCCGTACTTTTTGGCGAGCGCATAAGGCAGCTCATAGTGGCTGAGCGTCACGAGCGGCTCGATACCGTGTTTGTGCATCTCCTGGAACATGGAGCGATAGAACTCAATTCCCGCCTGATTGGGCTCGGCGTCCTCGCCCGTGGGGAAGATGCGGCCCCAGTTGATGGAGACGCGCAGGCACTTAAAGCCCATCTCGCCAAAAAGGGCGATGTCCTCTTTGTAATGATGGTAGAAGTCGATGGACTCGTGGCTGGGATAGTACTCACCCTCGTGGATAGTGGAGGTAATCATGCGCGGCGTATCGACGGTGCCGCCCTTGATCATGTCGGGAACGGAAAGACCCTTACCGTCCTCGAGATACGCGCCCTCGCACTGGTTGGCGGCAAGAGCGCCGCCCCAGAGAAAACCTTGGGGAAAAGCGGGGGTTACGGACATAAGCAGCTTCCTTTCGGTCGGTGGATGCGGCACACGGCCGCCCTATAGCTAAAACAGCATGAGTCCCGCCATAAGAAGGGCGGGCATGGTGATGATGGAAAGCAGCGTCGATATGGTCACAAGCCCGGCGCCAAAACGGTAATCGCCGCCAAAGAGCTGCGGCATCATGGACGACATGGCACCGCACGGGCACGAAAACGCAATGAGCAGCACGGCTTTACAGGCCCGAGGCATGGGCGTCACCGCCAAGATAAGGGCGGCGATGCCCGCCGTCACCAGCAGCCGAAGCGCGCTCGCCTTGTAGATGGAACGGGTACGCAGGAGCGCGCGAAGATCGGCTTGTGCCAAAAAGACACCCACGATCAGCATGCCAAGACCAGTGTTGAGGTTAGCCATGCCGTCCACAAACACCTTGACCACGCCCTGGGGCTCATAGCTCAAAAAGAACATGGCGAACCCCGCGATGACGGATATGATCACTGGGTTGGTAAAGACCTTCTTAGCGCTCACGGTAGAGCGGTCGCGCGTGTACATCCACACGCAATAGGTCCAGATAAAGACGGTCTGGGCGGCGATGGTGGCGGAGATATAGATGACGTACTCCTTGCCGATCACGCCCTCGACAAGTGGAATGCCCACGAAACCCATATTGGAGACGATAATCCCCACCCGTGCGGCACGGTTGCCGTCCACTCCATAGGCCAGACGTGCGCACACGATGCAGGCCACCATGAGCACGCAGGTGATGCCGACGACCCATGCCACGTTGACGGCAACATCGGGGTCGAACTCGGTGGCGAGGGCACGCAGAACCACGGCGGGCGTGGACACATAGCAGGCAAGGTTGGTAAGCACCCTAGAGTCGTCCTTGGTGATGAATCCCGCCTTAAAGCAGGTGGCACCCACCCCCATCATGAGGAACATAGCGATGATCTGATTGAGCATGAGAGGCATAGTCGAAGCCAAACTCAACTGCATGGGCGCGCATCTCCTTGCAAACAGGGTACGGGTATGTGCTCGGTATATGCCAATAAATGGGGACAGAGCCTTTTTGCGCAACCGAAAAGGGACTGGGTCGACGTTGGAAGAGACGCCGCGGCAACGAAAAAGGCTGTGCCCCACTTTACCTCAACGAGAAGGCGGCCACCCACGCCGTGAAGACACGGGCGGCCGCAATGCCGGTCATTTGCACCAGACACGCGCGACCGGTTTGGCCGTCGGCGACCGGCGCCGACGGCCAATCTAAAAGCTAGTTTTCGGCCTTCTTGGGCTCATCCTTGTAGGTGATGTAGGTGAGGATAAAGGACAGCACGATGGAGATGAGGATACCGATAACCATGATGAGGTGATTAGCATGAAAACCTCCTCTCGATGCAATCGTGGCCGACAGCGTTCACCTAATAATCCGGGTGCAGAATGGCGCTTGACGGGTCGGTGGCGAGCTCGATTGCATCCTGCGGTGCCGGCGTTGGCCAAGACGAAGGGCGTACCTCGGCCAAGTACGTCTTTCCCCTCCAGGTAAATTCGATCAGGGTTCGAAAATGCGCGATGACCGCGGTGCTCTCGTCAGAGTAGAGAACGATGGCGCGCTGCGGGGCCGCGCTCTCGATAGCGCCCGCAAGACCGAGGGCAATCAGGGCCGCCTCCGCTTTCGAAACATGCCCCGGCATGGCGCGTTCCAGATAAGACACCGCCAGACAGCTGGCGAGCGGATAGCGCGCCACCGTCTGCGAAAACCATGGCAGGCATTGTCGAGACTAAACTCAAATTCAAAACATCCCCCAAACATATTGAACTTGAACCTTGCAGACCCGTACGGGTTAAACACTACTTTCTCGCTTTGACCCAGTCTTTTCCATCCCGGTCATTTCCACTGAATTGGGAAATACGTTGGGGACACAATGGGCGAAGGGAGGCGTTAAATGAGCATAACGAGTAACCTCCATCGAAAGGAACTCCCATGACCGACAAGATGCATATCCCTGGCACATTCCTCTGGGGCGGTGCCACTTCTGATTTTCAATACGAGGGTGGCTTTGGCGAAGACGGGCGCGGCCTGCTCACGCGCGACTTTGAGACCGACGGCAACGTGACCACGCCGCGCCAGCTCACGCTCAAGATGCCCGACGGCAGCCGCACCTCGATCAATAGCAGCTTCTTCCAGTGCCAGCCCTTCCCCGAGGGAGCTGTGCCCTGCCTCTACGACGACCAGTACTATCCCAGCCATCAGGCCGTCGATTTTTACCATCACTGGCGCGAGGACATCGCGCTCATGGCCGAGATGGGCTTTGGCGTGTTCCGTTTTTCCATCACCTGGAGCCGCATCTTCCCCACAGGAGACGAAACCGAGCCCAACGAGGCCGGCCTCAAGTTCTATGAGAACGTGGTCGACGAGTTGTTGGCCCATAACATCCAGCCGCTCATTACCATCTGCCACGACGAATTGCCCGCCTATCTGGCCGAGAAATATAACGGCTGGGAGGATCGACACGTCATCGACTGCTACCTCAACCTTTGTCGCGCCCTCTTCGAGCGAATCGGTACCAAGTGCAAGTATTGGCTCACGTTCAATGAGATCAATGCCATTGCAGGTTATATCGCCACCGGCTCCCCCCGAACCGACCCGCAGACGCACTATCGCTGCATCCATCACATGTTCCTGGCAAGCGCCAAGGCCGTGAAGATGGGCCACGAGATAATGCCGGGCGCCATGTTCGGCACCATGTATGCGAGCTCCGAGGTTTATGCCGCCACATGCAAGCCCGAGGACGAGTTCCGCCGCATGCAGTTCCGCCACATGACGCAGTTCTTTAGCGACGTGATGGCCCAGGGCGTCTACCCCTATTATTCGCGCCCGATGTTCCGACGCCTGAACGTCAACATGAATGACTTCGTGGAAGCCGGGGATGCCGAAATTCTTGCTGCCGGCACGCTCGACTATGTGAGCTTTAGCTACTACCGCAGCGCGCTTATCGAAGCATCCGACGAGCTCAGGCGCATGGGCGGCTCCCCCACCAACCCTTATCTGCCTGTGACCCCGTGGGGCTGGCAGATTGACCCGGTAGGTCTGCGCTACGTGATGAACGAAATCTACGACCGCTACCGCAAGCCGATCTTTATCGTCGAGAACGGCCTGGGCGCCATCGATGAGCCGCTGCCCGACGGCACCGTCGACGACCAGTACCGTATCGACTATCTGCGCGACCATCTACGCGAGATGGCCAAGGCCATTTGCATCGATGGCGTCGAGTGCCTGGGATACACCATGTGGGGCTGCACCGACCTCGTCTCGCTCTCCACGGGCGAGATGGCCAAGCGCTACGGCTTTGTCTACGTCGATATGGACGACAAGGGCAACGGCACCCTCAAGCGCTCCAAGAAGAAGAGCTTCGACTGGTTCAAACAGGTCTGCGCCACCAACGGCGACAGCTTGTGGACTGAAGAATAGCAGACGCCAAAAAGAACGCCGGCGGGATTGCCCCGTCGGCGTTCTTGCTTTTCTACACGCGGCGCTTGAGTTGCGCCCCACCCTCGCCGGGCATAAGACGGCGAGCGTCGTAGACCGAGTCGACGCTGCTGATAGAGGCAAGCAGCGGGTCCAGGCCGCTCGCGTCCGAAATCTCGACCATAAAGCGCAGCGTTGCGATGCCTTCGCGATTGGTCGACGTGGCGGCCGAAAGGATGTTGCCGCCCGCATCGCCGATGGCAATGGTGACATCCTTGAGCAGACCCATACGGTCCAGGCACTCGACCACGATCTCGACCTGGAAGAGCGTGTCGGCGGCGCCGTCCCACTCCACGTCGATCATGCGCTCGGGATGCTCCATAAGGCCCTTGACGTTGGGGCAGTTGGCGCGATGCACCGAGACGCCGCGACCACGCGTGATGAAGCCGACGATGTCGTCGCCCGTCACGGGATTGCAGCAATGTGCCAGACGCACCAGCAGGCCACTGTTGCTCTCGCCCTTGACAATGATGCCGTTGCTCGCGCTCTTGCCGCGCTTTTGCGGTTTGCGGTTGGAGCCGCGGGCGGGCTGCTTCACGACCTCGGCGATGGCCTCGGCCTTGGTGAGCTGCTCCTCGGGCTTGGGGTCCAAGATTTGCTCGACTTTGTTGCCCACGGCACGCGGGGCGACCTTGCCGGCACCGACGGCCGCAAACAGGTCCTCGAGCTGCTTAAAGTTCAGCTGCTCCGCCACGGCATTGAGCGCGCGCGTCGAGCGCGGCGTGGAAATGCCGTACCCGCGCTTGCGCAGGTCCTTGGCCAGTATATCGCGACCGGCGGCAGCGTCGTCGTCCTTAGTCGCGGCGGCAAAGTAGCGGCGGATCTTGGACTTAGCCGAAGGCGTCTTGACGATCTTGAGCCAGTCACGCGACGGCTTGGAGCTCTTGTTGGTCAGGATCTCAACGCGGTCGCCCGTCTTGATCTCGTGTGTGAGCGGCGCCACCGCACCGTTGATCTTGGCGCCCACGCAGTGGTTGCCGACCTCGGTGTGGACGGCATAGGCAAAGTCGAGCGGGGTGGAGCCGGCGCGAAGCGCCATGACCTCGCCCTTGGGCGTAAAGACAAAGATCTCCTGGTCGAACAGGTCGACCTTCAGCGAATGCAGATACTCCTTGGCATCGGTAATCTCGTCGGAGGCAGCCCAGTCGAGCGAGTGCTTAAGCCAGTTGATCTGGTCGTCCAGACGCTGGGCATCGTTAGTCTTGGAGGCAGACGATCCGCCCGACTTTTTATACAGCCAGTGGGCGGCGATGCCGTACTCGGCCTGCTCATGCATCTCGTAGGTTCGAATCTGAATCTCGAGCGGGCGGGCCGTGGGGCCGATAACCGTCGTATGGAGCGACTGGTAGTTATTGACCTTGGGCATGGCGATATAGTCTTTAAAGCGGCCGGGCATGGGGTGCCACAGCGTGTGCACCGCGCCGAGCGTGGAGTAGCAATCGCGCACCGAATGGGTAATGACGCGCAGCGCCACCAGGTCGTAGATCTCGGAGAACTCCTTGCCCTTGCGCTTCATCTTTTGGTAGATGGACCAATAGTGCTTGGAACGACCGTTAATCTGGAAGTCCTCCAGGCCAATACGGTTGAGCTCGTCGGTGAGCGTCTTGATGGTCTCGGCCAGATAGCGCTCGCGAACCTCGCGCGACTCCGCCACCATGCGCGCGATGCGCTGATAGGCGTCGGGCTCCAGATAGAAGAAGGACAGGTCCTCGAGCTCCCACTTAATGGAACTCATGCCCAGACGGTCGGCCAGGGGCGCATACACGTCCATGGTCTCGCGCGCCTTAAACAGGCGACGGTCCTCACGAAGCGCCGCCAGCGTACGCATATTGTGCAGGCGGTCGGCGAGTTTGACGATGATGACGCGGATGTCCTTGGACATGGCGAGGAACATCTTGCGCAGCGTGAGCGCCTGCTTCTCGTCCATGTTATCGACTTCGATGTTGGTGAGCTTGGTCACGCCGTCGACAAGCTCGGCCACTGTATCGCCAAACAGGCCCGAGACATCGGCAAGCGAGGTCTCGGTATCCTCGACGGTATCGTGCAGCAGCGCGGCGCACACCACATCGCAGTCCATCTTGAGGTCGGCCAGAATGATGGCAACCTCGACGGGATGGTTGATGTACATCTCACCCGAGCGGCGCTTTTGGTTGCAGTGCTTCTCGGCGGCAAAGCAGTAGGCCTGCTCCACCTTAGAGAAGTCATCCTCATTCATATATTTGAGGCACAGGCGCTCCAGCTTGTCGTAGCTGTCCGCCATAATCTCGGGCGGCAGCTCATCGGCATGCTTATAGTGCTCCATCTCCGAGAACGGCTGGAGGGTGGAATCATGGGCGGTACGGGCTGCGGCATCCATCGAGGTCCCCTTCCCCTAGGCCCGCGGTACGATCGGGCGGTTAACTTTGGCTAGCATATCAGAAGCGCACGAATCGAGCGCCCAGCTCCGGAAAGCCGAGAACTCCATGCGCGAGCGCAGGCCCTCCAGATAGCGGATTGACCTGCTCAATTGCACGCGGCCGGGGTTTTCGGCCATCGCGATGCGGCGCGTGTCGTCAAACCCCGAAACGCGGCAGAAACCAAGCTCTTCGAAGATTCCCAGGCCGCTTTCCACCGAGCGCTCGTCAACCGGCGTGCGGGCATCGATGGCAAGGCACATCTGCGCGATGTCGATATCGCTCGCGCTAAACGAGTCGTCACCGGTCTTGCCGCGGTTGGAGCGCCACATGGTCTGCAGTGCGCGATAGAGCGTGACGAGCTCGTCGCGCTCGGGCGCATAGCAGTCGAGCAGGCGCTCGTTGATGCGGGCGTCGCGCGACGAATAGAGCAGGTGGATCACGGCAGGCTGTCCATCGCGACCGGCGCGTCCGCTCATCTGGTTGAACTCGATAGCGCCAAACGGCATGTGGTAGAGCACGACATGGCGGATATCGGGTAGGTTCACGCCCTCACCAAAGGCAGAGGTCGAAACAATGCAGCTAAGGCTTCCGTCTCGGAACGCCTCCTCCACACGGCGGCGATCGGAGCGCGCAAGCCCGGCGTTATAGAACGCGATACGGGTCGCGCAATCGGGTACGCGCTTGCGCAGCGTCTTGGCAAGCGCCACGGACTGGTCGCGCGAGTTGACGTAGATGACGGTCTTCTCCCCCGTCGCCACGATCGACACGAGACGGTTCTCACGGCTCGCAAGGTCGCGGTCGTCCTCGAGCTGCAAGTTCTCGCGCACCGTCTCGTCGACCACCGTGCGGGTGATCGGCAGCACGCGGGCAAGCTCAGCCACGACCGGAGCCGTCGCGGTTGCCGTCGCGGCCATAACGACCGGGTCACCCAGGGCTTTAAGGATATCGGGCATATCGAGATAGGCACTGCGGTCGCCGCCCTTGGCAAGACCGGCGTGGTGCGCCTCATCGATAACGACAAAACCGATGCGGCCCGAGCGCGCGAAGCGGTCGCGGTGAATGGACAGGAATTCGGGCGTCGTGAGCACGATGCCTGTGCGGCCTGAAGCCAAGCCGGCAAACACGTCATCGCGCGCGGCCTCCACGGTCTCGCCGGTCAGCACGCCGACGCCAATGCCGAGCGCAGCCATCGTCGACGAGAGGTGATAGGCCTGGTCGGCCACGAGTGCACGCAGCGGATAGACAAAGATGCTCGCACGCCCGCGAAGGACCGCCTCGCGTGCGGCGTGTACATGGAAGATGAGGGACTTGCCGCGTCCCGTTCCCATGACGGCCAGAACGCTCTGATGATCGGCTAGGGCATTGAGTGCCTCGACCTGCGCACGGTGCGGCTGGTTCGAGCCAATGATGCTATGGATAAGCGAGCGCGTGAGCTCGGTATAGGAAAGCTGGGCGAGCGTCTCGCGCTTTCGCGACTCCAGGCGCAGGCCAAAATCCGCCGGCTGTACGCCACGGCGGAGCTCGCATGCCGGGTCGTCAACGCTGGGCGCCGTGGTATCGCGGACCAGGACATCCTTGATCATGAGCTTGGGCTTGACGCGGCCCTGCCAATGCTCGGCCACGGCCTCGAACACCAAGTCGACCGCGCTATCGCAATTGACGAGCTTATCGATCTGCGGCACGCGGAACATGATGGCCGGCACGCTCGCGGCGCCATCCGTCGCCACAAAGCGCATGTGCTCGCCGGTCTTACCCACCACGGCGCGATCGCACATCGTCACGCCCTCGGCAGCCAGCAGCGGCACCTTGTTGCCTTGGCCAAACGGCTCAAGGCGGGAGATCTGCTCGATGGTCTCGATATTCAGCTCGGAAAGGTCGACCGTGGCGGCAACCTCGTCGGTGTCCTCAAAGTCCTCGGCAGGAAGCTCGGACAGCACGGCGGAAAGGCGGCGGCGGAACTCATCAAGCTTGGATGCCTCGATCGTCACGCCCACGGCGCCCGCATGCCCGCCGCGACGAATCAATAGGTCGGAGCAGCGCTCGACGGCGTCGAACAGGTTGACCTTGCCCACCGAGCGACCCGAACCGCGCGCAATACCGTCCTCGATCGAGAACAGCAGCGCCGGAACGTGATAACGGTTGGTCAGGCGGCTTGCCACGATGCCCTTGACGCCCTCGTGCCAGCCCTCGCCGCCCACGACGATCGCGCGGCCGCCATCATAGGTCTCCTCGACCTTTGCCATGGCATCGCGTGTGAGTTCCGCCTCGATCTCGCGGCGTTGACGGTTGATTTCCTCGAGCTCGGCCGCTAGCGCGCTTGCCTCGATGGGATCGCGGGCAAGCAGCAGATCGAGTGCCAGCTTGGGATCGGCCATGCGGCCGGCGGCGTTCAGGCGGGGAATGAGCGAAAACGACAGGCCATCGGCCGTAATGCTCGAAAGATCGGCCTTGGCGAGCGCGGCAAGCGCGATATAGCCGGGGCGGGCGGTCACGCGCATCTGCTGGATGCCCTCGGCGACCAGTGCGCGGTTCTCGGGCGTCAGCGGCATCATGTCGGACACAGTGCCCAGCGCCGCGACCTCGATTAGCGAACGCCAATACGACGGTTTGCCCAGACGCTCGCCCAGGACCTGTACCAGTTTGAGCGCCACACCGGCACCGGCAAGCTCGCGCGAGGGACCCTCGTCCTCGAGCTTGGGGTCGGTCAGGGGCACACCCCGCGGCACCTGGTCGGACGGCTCGTGATGGTCCGTGACCACCAAATCGATCCCCAGGCTCTCCAGATAGGAAACCTCTTCCTTGGCGGCGATGCCGTTGTCGACGGTTACGATCAGCTGGGGATGAGCGAGCTCATTAACGCGGTCGAGCGCCGCACGCGACAAGCCATAGCCCTCGTCAAAGCGATGCGGAATAAACGGCGTGACATCGGCGCCAAACGTACGCAGCGCCTCGGTCAGCAAGCAAGTCGACGTAATACCGTCGACATCGAAGTCGCCGAAGACGGCAATGTGCTCGTGGTTGCGAATAGCACACTCGACGCGGTCGGCGACGACCGACATACCAGGAATAATGAGCGGGTCGGCCCAGTCGCGGTCGAGCGAGGGCGCCAAGAACAGCTGACCCTCCTCGATGGAGCCAATGCCGTGCGCGACCATAATGCGCGCCACCAGCCCGGGAATGCCCAGACCGGCCGAAAGCTCTTTTTCGAGCTCGGGATTTTGCTGAGCGACCGCCCAGCGATGCGTCGTCTTAAGCGATGACATAGGCGCCCACCCCCGATAGGGGCAGGTCGCCGCGATACCTCTCACGGTTCATAGCGATGAGTCCTCTGTGTATGCCCGCTTCGGCAGGCAGATCTGTTGAACGGATTTATTATACCGTGCAGAGCGGACGCAAAACGCCGCGGTACGCCCCGGTTTCGGCAAACGAAGACGGTAAAATCCTCGAAATAATCGAGCGTTTCTGCCGCACGAACATATGCAAGCGTCTAGCATATCCATTCATATGCATTTATGGGCAAAGGGAGTCGCAGGGATATATGAAGCAATGGGTTGGACTGGGCAAGTTCCTCGCGGGGCACATGCAGGTCATCGTCCCGATTTGCGTGGCGCTCGGTGTGCTCTTTCCCCAGCAGATCGGCGTGCTCAAGCCCATCGTGCCCACCCTGTTTGCCTTTATGACGTTTCAGGGAGCACTGAGCAACACCTTCCATCAAGTGGCCGAGGTATTCTGTCGTCCGCTACACCTGATTCTGGCGCTGTTGGTCTCGGCAGTGCTCATCCCCATCGCCGCCTATGCCATGGGATCGCTGTTCTTTGGTTCCAACCCTAACCTCGTCTGCGGCATTGTGCTCGAGTACAGCGTGCCCGTAGCCGTCACCGCTTTTATGTGGATCAGCATGTTCGGAGGCAACGGTCCGCTCGCGCTCACCATTATCCTGACGTCCTCGGTCATCTCGCCTGTGACGATTCCGCTTACGCTCAAGCTCCTGCTGGGCGCCACCGTCTCGATCGATGTACCGAGCATGATGCAGAACATGGCCTTTATGATCGCCATACCCGCCGTGCTCGGCATCGTCATCAATGAACTCACGCGCGGCTGGGGTCACGAGAAGCTCTCCCCCGCGCTCTCGCCCGCCTGCAAGTTCATGATGATGGGTGTCATCGCGTCCAACTCCACCGCCATGAGCGAGTACGTGCTGCATGTGAATGTTGAGCGCTTGGAAGTCGCCCTCTTTATCCTGGCGTTCGCCATCAGCGGCTTTATCATCGGCATTCTGGTTGCACGCGCCCTGCACCTGCCGTATAGCGAGACGACCACCATGTGCTTTACCTGCGGCATGCGCAACATCTCTTCGGGCGCTGTCATCGCCACGCAGTATTTTCCCGGCGAAGTCGTGTTCCCCGTCATGTGCGGCACGCTGTTCCAACAGGTGCTGGCCTCGATTATCGGACATCTCTTTGAGCGCCTAACCGGCGAGGAGCGCGCCAAACAGCGCAAACGCGTCGAGGCCGGCCGCGACGCCATGGGACGCTAGTTCGTCCGCTTTGTTCGATCGCTCATTTTCTTACTCAGACGCCTTCGGATAAAGACGCGGTCGATGTGGGCTACGCCTCTAGCGGCACGATCTTGGTGCCATGCAGCTCGGAGACGCCAAGTGCTGCCGCCACGGCATCGCGGTTGGCCGTGGTAATGCCGCCGCCAGGAAGGATGGTCAGGCGCCCGGCCGCATACTCGACAAGGCACGACAGGTGCTCCAGGTTGTCCTCGATCGCCGTGCCGGCGGCGCCACCGTGCGTCAGGATGCGCGTAACACCGCAATCAACAAGCGTATCGATGGCGTCGAGCTGAGCCTCGGGGGAAAGCTGGTCAAATGCCATATGGAAGGTGATGTCGACGGGATCGCGCTTGCACTCCTCGGCCGCATATCCCGCAGCCATCACCAAGGCGCCGAGTGTGAGCTCGTCGAGCGCCCATCCGCCGGCATAAGGCTTGCAGCAGCCAAAGACGAGACCATCGACGCCAGCACTTGCGGCAAGGCCCAGGTCCATCTCCATCATGCGCAGCTCGTCCTGGTTGTAATGAAAGTCGCCACCACGCGGACGAATCATGCACATCACTCGCGCGTCATGCTCGTGAGCGTAGCTGACCGTAGCGCTAATAACGCCGGCGGAAGGCGTGGTGCCGCCAACGGCCAAGTTGTCGCACAGCTCAATGCGACCCGCACCGGCCTTGATGGCCGCCGGTACCCGCTCAAAGTTCTCGGCGCAAAATTCGTATAGCATAGATAGCCCCCAGGAGACATTTCGATTTCCACACGGCATTGTCGCACGTTAAATAGCAACCCGCACGATGGAACAAAACCTTGACAAGGAGTGTCCCAAAGTGCCGGCACATAAGGAACGTCCCCAGGTGCCACCTTGAGCGATGGGTACTCATTTAAGTACGTCCCCAATGAGTACCCGCAGGGGACAGACAGACTGGACTCCCTATACGACAACTGTTGACATCATATACTATGTGTCATATAGTAGGTGTTACACAGTATACTACGAAAGGAGGTGTGCGGATGGAGGCACAGATGAAGCGCGGCTTCCTCGAGGCCTGCGTGCTCGCGGCCGTCTCGGGCGAGGAATCCTACGGCTATCAGATCGTGAAGGACGTGCCCGCGAGTATGGGGCTCACGGAATCCACGCTCTATCCGTTGCTCAAGCGCCTGGAGAAGGCGGGCTGCATCACCGCGCGCTCCGCCGAACACAACGGGCGGCTGCGGAGGTACTACCGCATCACGGACGCCGGGCGCGAGCGTATCGCCGAGTTCCTCGCCGAATGGCCATCCGTGCAGGAGATCTACCGTTACGTGGAGGGGGCGCACCATGACGCGCGATGAGTTCTTGAACCGGCTGGGCGAGCTTCTGGCCTGCCTGCCGGCAGATCAGGTAAAGGAAACGCAGGAGTTCTACGCGGAGGCCATCGCCGACCGTATGGAGGACGGCATGACGGAGGCCGAGGCTGTGGCCGCCATGGGCACGCCCGGTGAGGTCGCCGAGGCAACGCTCGACGAACTGCCCGCCGTGCCGCGCGCGATCGCGAGGACCAAGCGCAAGAGCACGGCACTTCTATGGGCGCTCGCCATCGTGGGCTCTCCGGTATGGATTCCGCTGCTGCTCGCGTTCGTCGCCGTTGCCGCTGCAGTCTACATCTGTATTTGGGTTCTTGCGCTCTGCGTGTGGATCGTGGCCGCGGCATTCGGGGGCGCGGGCCTGGTAGGGCTCCTGTTCGCCGTGGACGGCATCATTATCGGGCATGTTCCGTACGTTTTGGCCTCGATGGGAATGGGATTCGCTTCCATCGGTGTGGCGCTCCTTACGGGAGCCGGCGCCTGGACGGCGTCCAAGCAGATCGCGCGCCTCTCTGCCCTTTGGGCGAAGAAAGCCGTTTCGCCCTTCTGGAAAGATCGAGGCAATAAGAGCCGCATGGGCGCTGAAGCGGCGCCGCTCACGGCATAGGAAGGAGTGCAAACATGTCCAGCGTAAAAAAGATTTACCTTGCCGTAGCGGGTGGGCTTGTTGCCACGGGGCTCGTCCTGGCTGCTATCGGATTTGTGGCCTCCGGCTTTAACCTCGCTGTGTTCAACACGCAAATCGACCTGCGCGATGACACCATCATTCTGGGTGGTGTTGAAATAGACGACCCGACAGGGCTTCCACTCATCGAGCAGCTTGCCGAGGTCGGCGAGATCCATATTGGATCTGCAACGACTGTTTCGTCTTCTCCTCGCAAATGATCGAGCTCGTAGCAGCCGTCCCCCCCCTTCGGGCGCACCACGACGGGCATGAGCACGCCGCGCTCGGAGCCTTTTTGCGAGACCTTCCGTCACGCTCTTCCTGCGTGGTGAACCGGTCATCGACCGACGAGAGGCTGATGGGAATCTCTCGACTTCGGGCCAATCCCGCTCACCGATCTGGTCTTCCTTCGTGATGCGCACATAAGCGAGCAGACACCGCGCAGAGCTTCAGCGCGGCCGCACTTCCACGTCTATGACGGAGGTGCCCGGCGGCGTCTTGGCGATCCCCTTGTTTGCAGGCGTTAGCGCGTGGGGATCGCCCACTCGGGGGCCAAGGCCGCCGAGGACGGCGGCGAACCTCGCGGTGTCATTCGACATCGCGAGGTTCCCGGACCATGACTACCTGGCCTCGTACCACGGCATAGCCCCAAGGGTGAGGAGCTTCGGCACGTCGATCAGGGCGCCCGCGCAGCGTCGGCCGGTCCGCCGTTCGGTAGAACGGCGGAACCTCTTAGCCGCCCAGATAGGCTTTGCGCACGTTGTCGTCGTGCAGCAGCTCTTGGCCGGTGCCAGTCATGGTGATCTTGCCGGTCTCGAGCACGTAGCCGCGCGTAGCAATCGAAAGCGCCATCTGTGCGTTTTGCTCGACCAGAAGCACCGTGGTGCCGGCCTTGTGCAGGTCCTCGACAATCTGGAAGATCTGCTCAATCAGAATCGGCGCCAGACCCATGGAAGGCTCGTCGAGCATGAGCAGCTTGGGGTTACTCATAAGGGCGCGCCCCATAACGAGCATCTGCTGCTCGCCGCCCGAAAGGGTGCCGGCGACCTGGCGACGGCGCTCCTTCAGGCGCGGAAACTGCTCGTAGACGCGCTCGAGGCCCGGGACCACCGTGGACTTGGGCTGCGTATAGGCGCCCATCTCCAGGTTCTCCTCAACCGTCATCTGCAAAAAGGCGCGACGACCCTCGGGAACCTGAGCCAGGCCCTTACCAACCAGCTTGTCGGCGGGCGTATGGGTAATGTCCTCGCCCATAAACTTGATGGAGCCGGTCTTAGAGCGCAGGAGGCCCGAGACGGTCTTGAGCGTCGTGGACTTACCGGCACCGTTCGCGCCGATCAGGGCCACGATCTCGCCCTCGTTGACGTTAAAGGAGATGTCCTTGATGGCGTGGATGGCGCCGTACCAGACGTTGATGTTGTAGACGGAAAGCATCGGCTCTGCCATTTAGTTCTCCCCCTTATCCTGCTTGCCCAGATACGCCTCGATAACGGCATCGTTATTCTGGATTTCCTCTGCCGTGCCCTTGGCGATGACCTTACCAAAGTTGAGCACGCAGATGCCCTCGCAGATGTTCATAACGAGCGACATGTCGTGCTCGATGAGCATGATGGCGATGCCGAAGGTGTCGCGGATCTTGACGATGTTCTCCATGAGCTCCGCGGTCTCGGACGGGTTCATGCCGGCGGCAGGCTCGTCGAGCAGCAGTAGCTTGGGGTTGGTGGCAAGCGCGCGGACGATCTCCAGACGGCGCTGAGCGCCGTAAGGCAACGATCCGGCCTGCTCGTTTGCCAGATGCTCCATATCAAAGATGGACAGCAGCTCCATGGCGCGCTCGTGAGCAGCCTTCTCGTGCTTCCAATACGTCGGCAGGCGCAGCACGCCCTCAAAGCCGGAGTAGCGCTCCTGGTTGTGCAGGCCGACCTTAACGTTATCCTCCACCGTCATGGTGTTGAACAGACGAATGTTCTGGAAGGTACGGGCAATACCCATGCGGTTGACCTGATAGACCGACTTGCCCGAGGTGTCCTCACCGTCGAGCAGGATGGTGCCGTGCGTGGGCTGATACACCTTGGTGAGCAGGTTGAAGACCGTGGTCTTACCGGCACCGTTGGGGCCGATGAGACCGGCGATCTCGGTCTTGCCGATGGTCAGGCTAAAGTCGTCGACTGCTTTAAGGCCGCCGAACTCAATGCCCAAGTGGATGCACTCGAGAGCCGGGCGCTCACCCAGGTCGCGGTCGGGAACGATGGCGCCAGAAGGATACGGGACCATCTTGCCCTTGTTGAACTCAAACTTACTGGGCATCGGCTGCCACCTCCTTCTTGGGAGCAAAGCGGTCCTTAATACGACCGAAGAACGCCTTGAGCTGCGGGTTGTTGGTAAAAATCATGACCAGAATCAGCACGATGGCGTAGATGAGCATGCGGTAGTCCGAGAACTGACGGAGCAGCTCGGGGAGCACCGTGAGCAGCGCCGCAGCGATGACGGAGCCGCGCATGTTGCCCAGACCGCCCAGAACCACGAACACCAGGATGAGGATCGACGTGTTGAAGTCGAACTTGGTGGCGGAGAGCTGCGAGAAGTTACCACCGAAGAGGGCTCCGGCAGCACCGGCGAGGGCGGCGGAAACCACGAAGGCGATCATGCGGTACTGGGTGACGGAGATGCCCACGGACTCGGCGGCGATCTTGTTATCGCGCACGGCCATGATGGCACGACCGGTACGGCTGCGGACCAGGTTGAGCACGATCACGAGCGCAACCATGACCAGGATGGCACCGGCGAGGAAGGTCGAGTACGTCGACACGCCCGAGGCGCCCTGGGCGCCCTTGATGATGGCGGTTCCGTCCTCGAGCAGATGCAGGTCGTCAATCGTTGAGTTACCCGTGATGTTAAAGATCACGTGCAGGCCGCGGGAGTCGACGCCCACGATAAGGCAGGTGACGATCTCTTTGATGATCTCGCCAAAGGCCAGCGTCACGATGGCCAGGTAGTCGCCGCTCAGGCGAAGGACCGGAATGCCGATCAAGAAGCCCAGAATGGCCGCGGCGATGGCGCCGACCACGATGCTGATGATGAGGCGCATCGGATCGGAGGGAACGGCGCTCTCGAGGGCGACGGCGGTAACGATGCCCGTGTAGGCACCGACGCTCATAAAGCCCGCGTGGCCCAGCGACAGGTCGCCCGCGATACCGACAACGAGGTTAAGCGAGATGGCCATGACGATGTAGGCCGTAATGGGAACCAGCTGACCGGCGATCATGCGCGGGATCATGTGGTTGGACTGCATAAAGAACACGATGGCGAAGGCCACGATGCACATGGCGTACGTGACAAAGTCGTGACGCGTCTGCTTGTCTTTAAGGAACTTCATAACGCTCACCTACACCTTCTCGGGGACGTACTTGCCCAAGAGGCCGGCAGGCTTGACGAGCAGGACGATGATCAGAACACCAAAGACGATGGAGTTGGCAAGGCTCGTGGAAATGTAGGCCTGTGCCATCGCCTCGATGATGCCGATGAGAATGCCACCGACAAAGGCGCCGGGGATAGAGCCGATGCCACCGAAGACGGCGGCGTCGAAGGCCTTGATGCCAGGCATGGCACCCGTCGTGGGCTGCAGGACCGGCGAATAGGAGCACAGCAGCACGCCGGCGATGGCGGCAAGGGCAGAGCCGATAGCGAACGTCATCGAGATGGTGCGGTTGACGTTGATGCCCATGAGCTGAGCGGCGGCCTTGTCCTCGGACACGGCGCGCATGGCCTTACCCATCTTGGTCTTACCCGTAAAGAATACCAGACCGGCCATGATAACCAGGCAGGCGACGATGGTGACGAGCGAGACGGCGCTCACGTTGTACTTGGCCAAGAACTCCGGCACCGGGAAGGTGACGAGCGAAGTAAAGTTCTTGGGCGTGGCGCCCCACAGAAGCTGCGCGGCATTCTGCAGGAAGTAGGACACGCCGATAGCCGTGATCAGAACGGCCAGCGGGCCTGCCTGACGCAGCGGCTTGTAGGCGAGGCCCTCGATGAGAACACCGAGAACCGTGCAGACCGCACAAGAGAGAATTACAGAAGCCCAGCCCGGGAGGCCGAGATACGACGTGGCGCAGAACGAGACATAGGCACCGACCATGATGACGTCGCCGTGAGCGAAGTTCAGCATCTTGGCGATACCGTAGACCATGGTGTAGCCCAACGCGATGATGGCGTAGACGCTGCCCATGGACAGGCCATTGACCAGGTATTGGATAAAGACCGTCATGTTCCACATCCCCCTTTCGAATAGGTTTCCAGTTGATGTACGAAACAGGGACGTTACATCGTCCCTAGATACCAAGCAAGCAGGGAAGGCCAAAACCTCCCCTGCTTGGGATCAAAACCGCTCTATGTAAGGCGGCCTATTAGGCCTGTACGTACTTGCCATCGGTGATGACGTACGCAGTCGGGTCCTTCTGGACCTGGCCCTTGTCATTCCAGGAAAGCTTGCCGGTCAGGCCGTCAACGGTGATCTTGAGCATAGCCTCGGGCAGCTTCTCGGCGACCTCGGTGGGGTCGGCGTCGACGCCCAGGCCGGCCTCCTTGAGAGCCTCGACCACAGCGTGCACGCCGTCGTAGGCGTCGGCGGCAAACTGGTCGGGGGTATCGCCGTACTTATCCTTGTAAGCGTTGACGAAGTCGGCGTTCTTCTCGTCGTCGGCGGAGAACGGGGTCATGAGCAGCAGGCCCTCGGCAAGGGAGGTGTCGAAGCCCTCCACACCCAGGATGCCGTCCATGCCGTCGCAGCCCATCATCTTGACGTCGTAGCCCATGTCCTTGGCATTCTTGAGCAGGACAGACGCCGGTGTGTAGTAGATCGGCGCGAAGATCATGGTGGCGCCGGCCTGCTTGGCCTTGGTGAGCTGGTTGGTGAAGCTCGTGGAAGAGTCGTCCTTAAAGGTCTCCTCGTCAACGATCTCGAGCTTGGACTCAGCGGCCTGGGCCTTAAAGGCATCGGCAATGCCCGAAGAATAGGCGTCGCCGGAGTTATAGAAGAGCACGAACTTCTCGTCCGCATACTTCTGAGCCAGGAACTTGGCAGCGTTGACGCCCTGATTGGGGTCGGTAAAGCAAACCTGGAAGACGCAATCCTTGCCCTTGGTGACGTCCTCGGAAGACGCGGACGGAGTGATCATGAACGTCTCGGGGTCCTTACCGCACTCGGCGGCAACGGCAACCGACGCACCCGTGGTGGTCGGGCCGACGAGGGCCTGCATGCCCCAGTCCAGAAGATTATTAAAGGCGTTGACGGCCTTCTCGCCGTCGGCCTGGTCGTCCTCGGCCTTGTTGGCAAGCGGAAGCTCCTTGGTGGAGAAATCCTTACAGCCAAGCTCGACGGCCTGAGTAACGGACTTGCCATAGGAGGCATTTGCACCGGTCAGCGGGCCGATGGTACCGATCTTAAACGAGGCGTCGCTCGAAGCGGAACCGCTATCGCCGCCGTTGGAGGAGCAGCCAGCTAGAATGGACATCGCCCCCAGACCTGCTGCGCTCGCGATAACGCTCCTGCGATTCATAACAGGGTTCAATGACTTACCGGTGAGGCTCGACATGCGGCTCTCCTCTCAAATCTCGTCGGGTTTCGGTTACCCGACAGGCCATCCTTCGCCGTGTTCGGCGTTCGCAAAATAGTAGACGCTTTAGTTAAGAAAAGTGGCGATTATTTCAACTTTTCTTCGGCATCAGATTTTTATCCATAATTCTGCGTATTTTTACCGCTTTATGCAGGTCTGCCACTTTATTGTGTAAAAGTAATGTTTCCATTCTATTACAAGCGTCCTCGCTCTGAATAAAAGAGCCCCACCGGTTGCGTTTTATACGCTCTTAGGCGGCGATGTACTTGCCGTCCTGAATCACATAGGCCGTAGCGGGCTTCTCGACCTGGCCCTCGTCGTTCCAAGTGAGCTCGCCGGTCAGGCCATCGATCTTAATCTTGCGCATGGCCTTGGCAAGGTCGGCGGCAATGTCGGCACCGTCGGCCGTCGTGTCGATGCCAGCCTTGTCGATGGCCTCGGCGATCGCGTGGACGCAGTCGTAGGCGTCGGCGGCAAACTGGTTGGGGGTCTCGTCGTACTCCTCCTTGTATGCCTTGACGAAGTCGGCGTTCTTCTCGTCGTCGGCGGAGAACGGCGTCATGAGCAGCACGCCCTCGGCAAGCGAGGTGTCGAAGCCCTCAACGGAGAGCAGACCGTCCATGCCGTCGGTGCCCATGAGCGTCATGTCATAGCCCATGTCCTTGGCGTTCTTGAGCAGGACGGACGCCGGCGTGTAGTAAATCGGCGCAAAGATGAGCGTGGCACCGGCCTCCTTGGCCTTGGTCAGCTGGTTGGTAAAGCTCGTGGAAGAGTCATCCTTAAAGGTCTCGGTGTCGACGATATCGAGCTTGGACTCCTTGGCCTGCTCGGCAAAAGCGTCGGCAACGCCCGAGCTGTACGTATCGCCGGAGTTATAGAACAGGGCGATCTTGGCGTCCGCGTACTTCTCGGCCAAGAACTTCGCGGCGCTCGTGCCCATGGTGGGATCGGTAAAGCAGACCTGGAAGACCGTGGTCTTGTCCTTGGTAACGTCGAGCGACGAGGCAGAAGGCGTGACCATAAGCATATCGTCGGCAATCTCGCCCGAGACGGCGACGGCGGCACCGGTGGTGACGGGGCCGACGAGCGCCTGCATGCCCCAGTCGCACAGGGTATTGAAGGCGTTGATGGCCTTCTCGCCGTCGGCGACGTCGTCCTCGGACTTAAGCGAGAGTTTGAGGTCCTTGGTCGAGAAATCCTTGACGGCGAGCTTGGCGCCCTTCTCGACCGAGACGCCATAGGTTGCCGCGGCACCGGTCAGAGGTCCGATGACACCGATCTTGAATGCGCCGTCTTCATCGGCGGAGCCGCCATCCGAGCCACCCGACGAGCAACCGGCAAGCGCGACGGTACTGCCGAGCGCGGCGGCGCCGGCGAGGAAGTTCCTACGGCTGAGCGTGCTGTTGATGTTGAACATGGTGTCCCCCTTTTCGTTGGCCGCGGTGCGGCCGTCTTGCGGTACAGGGCAAACCTTATGGTTCAAACGTTGACAGTTTGTTACGGAACCTCGTTTGTAGCGAGCGTGTTTCCAATGTTTCCGCAGCGTTTCGGGGGTAGCGTTTTGTGCGGCTCCTGTTGCCTGGCAAGCATGCGCTCTCGGTTCACGCTAGAATGCACTCAACCTTAACTGGTCAATCATCCATACAGATGCACGAAGGAGCTATCTATGAGCGAACCCCTGCGCACCGTGAACGTCGGCCTGATCGGTCTGGGAACCGTCGGCGGCGGCGTGGCCCGTCTGATCAAGAGCCACCACGATGAGTACCTGGCCGCCTACGGCATCGACCTTAAGCTGACCCGTGCCTGCGCGCTTGCCTGGGAGCAGGCCGAAGCCGCCGGTATTGAGCGCGAGGCCTTTACGAGCGACTGGCATGACGTCGTTACCGACCCCGCCGTCGACATTGTCGTCGAGCTGATCGGCGGCGAGCACCCCGCGACCGAGATCTTCACCACCGCATTCGAGAACGGCAAGCACGTCGTCTCCGCCAACAAGGCCCTGCTCGGCCGTCATGTCGAGACGCTTGCCGAGAAGGCGCGTGAGTGCGGCGTGCAGATCAAGTGCGAGGCCAGCTGCGGCGGCGGTATCCCCATCGTCAGCACGCTCGAGCACGATCTGGTGGGCAACAAGATCCTGACCATCGCCGGCATCCTCAACGGCACCACCAACTACATCCTGTCGCGCATGGACGCCGAGGGCGCCGATTACGCCGACGTGCTCGCCGACGCCCAGGCCAAGGGCTACGCCGAGGCAGATCCGTCCGCCGACGTCGACGGTTTCGACGCCGCCAGCAAGACGGCCATCCTCGCCTCCATCGGCTTTGGCACCCGCGTGACCACCGACGACGTCTACCAACAGGGCATCCGTACCATCGGCGCCGAGGACATCGCCCAGGCCCGCGAGCTCGGCTACACCATCAAGCTGCTGGGCATCGCCCGCAACACCGATGCCGGCGTCGACGTCCGCGTGCACCCCACGCTGATCCCCGCCGACCATATGCTCGCCAAGGTCAACGGCGCCATGAACGCCGTCTACGTGGTGGGCGACGCCGTGGGCGAGACCATGTTCTACGGCGCCGGCGCAGGCTCCTTCCCCACCGCGAGCGCCGTCGTGGGCGACATCCTGTCGCTGTCCGAGCAGATCAGCCGCGGCGTGGCCCCGCTGCCCGAGATTGAGCCCTATGGCCACAACCTCGCCTTTAAGCCCATGGACGAGCTCCAGACCAAGTACTATGTGCGCCTGAAGGTCGCCGACCGCGTGGGCGCCCTGTCCGAGACGGTCGACATCTTTGCCAAGCATAACATCTCGATCTCGCTCATCAACCAGGTCGAGGACGGCAAGTCGGGCGTCAGCGATGCCTGCTCGGTCATCTTCCTGACGCACCGCGCGCTCGAGAAGGACGTCCAGGCTGCCGCCGCCGAGCTTGCCAGCGTCGGCTGCGTGGCCGAGGTCGCCAACGTCCTGCGCATCGAGGACGTTGAGGCTTGGACCGAAGGCGTCATGGCGAACTAGCCCAACGCTCGCCTAGCAATACGCGCCTTGAGGGCTCCCGTCCGATGTGGGACGGGAGCCCTTTTGTCACCTGCCCTAAGCACAACGGCAAAGCACATTTGCGCGAGCCGCTCATCGGTAACGCGGGCTACCGTTCACCGATATGCAAACGCGGCCGATTCCGACTACCGCTACGCTGTGCTGCGAATGTCCGCCCGCGATGAGAGGAAGCACCATGTTGCTCGAGGGCAAGAAAGCAATCATCACCGGAGGCACACGCGGTATCGGCTATGCCATCGCCTGCCGTTTTATCGAGGAAGGCGCTGCCGTCACCGTCTTTGGCTCGCGCCAGGAGACTGCCGACACGGCCGTTGAGAAGCTGACAGCCGCCTATCCCGACGCCAAGGTCTGGGGTCGCTCCTGCGATCTCACCTCGCTCGAAGCCGTGACCGAGGCCTTTACCCAGGCTGCCGCTGACATGGGCGGCTTGGACACGGTCGTCAACAATGCCGGCATCTCCCAGCGCTCGCCGCTCCTTAACTATACGGCCGAGGAGTTCGCAAAGGTCATGGACCTTAACGTCGTCGCCGTCTTTAATGGCCACCAGGCTGCCGCCAAGATCATGACCGAGGCCGGCCACGGCGGCACCATCACTACCACAAGCTCGATGGTCGCCAAGTACGGCCAGCCCTCCGGCGTCGGTTACCCCACGTCCAAGTTTGCCGTCAACGGTATGGTCCAGTCGCTCTCGCGCGAGCTCGCTCCCATGGGCATCCGCGTCAACGCCGTCGCCCCCGGCGTGACTAAGACCGACATGGTCGCCAACCTGCCCGAAGAGGTCATCAAGCCCATCATCGCCACCATTCCGCTGGGTCGCATGGGCGAGCCCGAGGATGTCGCCAACGCCTTTGTTTTCCTGGCGAGCGACATGTCCTCCTATGTCACGGGCGCCGTGCTCCCCGTCGACGGAGCCGCCCGCTCCTAAGGAGCCACAAGCTTTGGCTTCAAGTTTCAACATAGCTCAACCAAAAAGGCGCGCCGTCTGAATCAACTACAGACAGCGCGCCTTCTCCTGTTATGAAAGGGAAACTATGTCCCAGTATTTCGGATCAGAACGGGGCACGGTTTCCCCCAGGACCTCCTTGCGGAAACCACATCCCGTTCCGAGCCTTCAAAGCGGGACGCGGCTTCCCCGAGAAAGTATCGACTACTTACCGTCGTCGTCTTCGGCTTCTTCGCGCGCATAGAGCTCCAGCATGCGGCGGCGGTATTCGCGCACAGCGAGCTTGGCGCGCTCCAGGCGGCGGCGCTCACGCGGAGTCAGCTCGGACGGGTCGACCTCGTCTCCATAGGTCTTATCGGCAAGCAGGTGCGCCGCGTCCACGATGCGGGCATCGATGTGGCCGCTCGCTGCCTCGGCGGAAAGACGCTCGGCAATCGTATCGAGCGTAGGCAGGCCCTCGAATACGCGACCATGGCCATGCGAGGTCAGCAGCTCGTGCTCGCGCGCGAGCAAGCTCGCTAGGTCGTGGTGGGCGCGCAAGATGTCGAGCGCATCGGATGGATGCTCGGCAACCTCTGCCACGGCGGCGACCGGTGCGGCATCCACCACGCGGTAGAAGAGCTGCGCGAGCAATGGCATCAAGAACACCGTGATGGCACCGGCGGCAACCATGACCGACGCAATATCTTGCGACAGCGCGCCCGCGTTGACGGCAACGCTCGTAACGGCAACGATGATCGGCAGCGCCGTGGTGCAGTACAGGGCCACGGTAATGCGACCATACGCCGACACATCGCGCGTCGCAGGACAAATGCTCATGGAAATAAGAATAGGCACGGCACGAATAATCAACAACGCCACGATAAAGCCCACGAGCAGACCCGGGCGCGACGCCACGGCCGTCAGATCGATCTTTGCGCCCGATACGGTAAAGAACACCGGAATCAAAAAACCGTAGGCCAGACCGTCGAGCTTGGTCTCGAGCGTATGGTTGCCCTCGGGGATGATATAGCGCAGGACAAAGCCGGCGGCAAAAGAACCCAACACGATGTCGAGATCAAAGACGGCCGAGAACGCCACGAGCGTGACCAGGATGAGCACCGTCAGGCGCACGAAGGTCTGCGACGTGGTATCGGCGCGCTCCTCGACAAACGCAAAGAAGCGGCTGCCGACGCGCTTGGAGCGGCTTGGGACCACGGCCAGCAACACGCAAACCACCGCAAACAAGCCAAGGATTACGAGCGTTTGGATGCCAGTGCGGGCAGACAGCAGCACCGACATGGCGAGCACGGGACCGAGCTCGCCCCAAGTGCCATACGCGAGAATCGAGTCGCCCACGCGCGTGCCGGTGAGCGAGCGCTCGCGCATGATGGGCACAAGCGTACCGAGCGCCGTCGAAGTGAGGGCAAGCGTCACGGCGATACCGTCGAAATGACTGACTGAGAACCACGGGGTAAAGCGCACGGCAAGCCAGGCGATACCAAACGTGACGACCCACGTCGCCAAGCCGTAGCGCCCCTCGACGCCCGTGATGCTCTTGGGGTCGATCTCAAAGCCGGCAAGCAGGAACAAAAAGGCCAGGCCCAGCTCGGACACAAGCGAGACCTCAGCATCTACATGGATGACGCCGAGCATATGGGGTCCCAGTACCGCGCCGAGCACGAGCAAAAAGACCGTCTCGGGAACGGGTTTTCCGGGAATCGCCGAGGCGATAAAAGGACTCGCAAAGGCCACGAGTGCGATGATGGCGAGCGAAACGAATGCCATGTGATGCCTTTCTCTTGTTTGCGCTTCACTGTAGCACCCTCGCCGTCCTCAACGCGCCGCGAGCTGTCGTATCATAGTGAGGTTTACAAACATGTGGCTCAAGGCGACCGCAGGGCAGACCCCGCAAACCGACCGCTGCCGCATACCGTACCGTACGCCCAACCGATCAGGAAGGCAGGAACCAATGGTCTCTCGTATCTACGTGGAGAAGAAACCCGGGTTCGACGTCGAGGCTCAGCAGCTCAAGGGCGAGCTGACCGAAATTCTCGGCATCAAGGGCATCGAGGCCCTGAGGATTATCAACCGCTACGACGTCGAGGGCATCGACAAGGAGCTTTTCCGGTCCTGCGTGCCGACCGTCTTTAGCGAGCCCCAGGTCGATGTGACCTACGACGAGCTCCCCGCAAGCGATGGCGCCGTCTTTGCCGTCGAATTCCTGCCTGGCCAGTTTGACCAGCGCGCCGACTCCGCCAGCGAGTGCGTGCAGCTCATCAGCCAGGGCGAGCGCCCCGCCGTGCGCTCCGCCAAGGTCTATATGATCTCGGGCGCTCTGGACGAGGCCGCCATTGATGCCATCAAGCACTACGTGGTGAACCCCGTCGAGGCGCGCATCGCCTCGCTCGACCTGCCCGAGACGCTGTACATGGAGACCCCCGAGCCCCAGCCCGTCGAGGTGCTCGACGGTTTCCGCGAGCTCGACGAAGCCGGCCTTGCCGCCTTTATTTCCGAGCGCGGCCTTGCCATGGACGAGGCGGACATCGCCTTCTGCCAGCAGTACTTCCGCGATGAGGATCGCGACCCCACCATCACCGAGATCCGCGTGATCGACACCTACTGGTCCGATCACTGCCGCCACACCACCTTCGGCACCGTCCTGGACAACGTGACGATCGACGACGCCGTGGTGCAGCAGGCCTTCGACCGCTACATGGAGATGCGCCACGAACTCGGTCGCGACACCAAGCCCGTCTGCCTCATGGACATGGGCACCATCGGCGCCAAGTACCTCAAGAAGACCGGCGTCATGACCGATGTCGACGAGTCCGAGGAGATTAACGCCTGCACCGTCAAGGTGAAGGTCGATGTCGACGGCGAGGACCAGGACTGGCTGTTCCTCTTTAAGAACGAGACCCACAACCACCCGACCGAGATCGAGCCCTTCGGCGGTGCCGCCACCTGCGTGGGCGGTGCCATCCGCGACCCGCTGTCGGGCCGCAGCTACGTGTACCAGGCCATGCGTGTCACCGGCGCCGGCGACCCCACCGTCCCCGTGTCCGAGACGCTCGAGGGCAAGCTGCCGCAGCGCAAGCTCGTAACCACCGCTGCCGCCGGCTACTCCAGCTACGGCAACCAGATCGGCCTTGCCACCGGCCAGGTCAACGAGCTCTATCACCCCGGCTACGTTGCCAAGCGCATGGAGGTCGGCGCCGTCGTGGGCGCTACCCCGGCAAACCACGTGCGTCGCGAGTGCCCCGCCCCCACTGACAAGATCATCCTGCTGGGCGGCCGCACCGGCCGTGACGGCATCGGCGGCGCCACCGGCTCCTCCAAGACCCAGAACACCGAGTCCATCGAGACCTCGGGCGCCGAGGTCCAGAAGGGCAACGCCCCGGTCGAGCGCAAGCTGCAGCGTCTGTTCCGCCGCGGCGACGCCTGCCGCCTGATCAAGCGCTGCAACGACTTTGGCGCCGGCGGCGTCTCGGTCGCCGTGGGCGAGCTTGCCGACGGCCTGTATGTCGACCTGGACACCGTGACCAAGAAGTACGACGGCCTGGACGGCACCGAGCTCGCCATTTCCGAGTCCCAGGAGCGCATGGCCTGCGCCGTCGCCGACGGTGACGTCGAGGAGTTCATGGGCTACGCCGCCGAGGAGAACCTCGAGGCGACCGTTATCGCCGAGGTTACCGCCGAGCCGCGCATGCGCATGGCCTGGAACGGTGTCGCCATCGTCGATCTGTCCCGCGAGTTCCTCAACTCCAACGGCGCGCCCAAGCACCAGGTCGCCCACGTCTGTGCCCGCAGCGTGTGGCAGCCCAGCTGGGCCGGCACCACGCTTGCCGAGCGCATGACCTCGCTTGTCACTGACCTCAACGTCGCCTCCAACAAGGGCCTGTCCGAGCGCTTCGACTCCACCATCGGTGCCGCAACCGTGCTCATGCCCTTTGGCGGCAAGACGCAGCTCACCCCGAGCTCGGCCATGGTTGCCAAGTTCCCCGTGGACGGCGAGACCACCACGGCGAGCGCTATGGCATGGGGCTTCAACCCCTACCTGATGGAGGCCGACCAGTTTGCGGGCGCCTACCTGTCCGTGGTTGAGTCCATCGCCAAGCTCGTGGCTGCCGGCTTTGAGCACAAGCGCGCCTACCTCTCCTTCCAGGAGTACTTCGAGCGCCTGCGCACCGAAGCAGAGCGCTGGGGCAAGCCCATGGCTGCCGTCCTGGGTGCCCTTATGGCCCAGGTCGACCTGGGTGCCGGCGCCATCGGCGGCAAGGACTCCATGAGCGGTTCGTTTGAGGACGAGGCCGGCGAGCTCAACGTTCCGCCGACCCTGATCAGCTTCGCCGTCGCCGTGGGCAAGGCCGCCCGCGCCGTCTCGCCCGAGTTCAAGGGCCTCACGCACCGCGTCGTCCGCATCGCCCCCGCCACCTATGGCGAGGACTACCGCCCCGATGCTCAGCAGCTGCTCGCCGCGCTTGACGCCGTCGAGGCGCTCACTGCTACCGGCAACGCCCTGGCCATCTCCACGCCCGGCTACGGCTGCGGCGCCGAGAGCCTCTTTAAGATGTGCGTCGGTAACCAGATCGGTATCGAGCTTGCCGAGGATGTAGACGTGGAGAGCCTCTTCACCCCGCTCTACGGTAGCTTTATCGTCGAGCTCGCCGAGGATGCCGAGCTGCCCGAGGTCGCCGACGGCGTTGTCGTCGAGCCCCTGGGCACCACCGTCGAGGGCTATGTCATCGACACCGGCTCCGAGGTCATCGAGCTCGCCGAGCTCCAGGAGGCCTGGGAGAGCGGCATCGAGGGCGTCTTCGCCTACCGCAGCGCCGGCAAGACCCCCGAGGTCGAGACCATCGACTTCCGCGCCAAGGATATCCACGTGTACGGCGGCGCCAAGATCGCCCGCCCGCGCGTGATCATCCCCGTGTTCCCCGGCAACAACTGCGAGTACGACAGCGCCCGCGCCTTCCGTGCCGCCGGTGCCGAGGCCGACACCTTCGTGATCAACAACCTCACGCCCGAGGCCGTCGCCGAGAGCACCCGCGAGCTTGCCCGCCGCATCCGTGCAAGCCAGATCGTTATGATCCCCGGCGGCTTCTCGGGCGGCGACGAGCCCGACGGCTCCGCCAAGTTCATCACGGCGTTCTTCCGCGCTCCCGAGGTCACCGAGGCAGTCCGCGACCTGCTCAAGGCCCGCGATGGCCTGATGCTGGGCATCTGCAACGGCTTCCAGGCCCTGATCAAGCTCGGCCTGGTGCCCTACGGCGACATCGTCGACGCCACGCCCGATACGCCCACGTTGACGTTCAACACCATCGGTCGCCACCAGAGCCGTCTGGTGCGCACCCGCATCTCGTCCAACTTGTCCCCGTGGCTGTCGCAGTGCAGCCTGGACGACCCCTACACCGTCGCCATCAGCCACGGCGAGGGCCGCTTTGTCGCCAATGACGAAGTGCTCGCCCAGCTGATCGCCAACGGCCAGGTCGCCACGCAGTACGTGGGCGAGAACGGCAAGCCCAGCATGGATCTCTCCGTCAACCCCAACGGCTCCGCACTCGCCATCGAGGGCATCACGAGCCCCGACGGCCGCGTCCTGGGCAAGATGGGCCATGCCGAGCGTCGCGGCGACAACCTGTACCGCAACGTGCCCGAGCATGTCCCCGGCGATAAGTTCATGCCGATCTTTGAGAGCGGCGTGGCCTACTTCGCTTAAACCTTTCCCATCGGGTACAATCCCCTCGGGTAACAACACCCGCCACCGGCACGCCCGGTGGCGGGTTCTTTTTTGCTTCGCGCATACAGGAAGGACATCATGGAAAGCCGCAAGCCGTATCTCGCCACCCTGCCCGGACTCATCCTGGGCTGTCTCGTCTGCTGCGCACTCTGGGGGTCGGCTTTTCCCTGCATCAAGATTGGCTACGGCCTCTTTGGCATTCCCGCGCACGACAGCGCCTCGCAGCTGCTCTTCGCGGGTCTGCGCTTCACCCTTGCCGGCATGCTGGTCATTGTTGGCATGAGCGTGGCCCAGCGCCGACCGCTCGTTCCGCAAGCGCGCGATATCAAGTCTATCCTCACGTTGTCGCTCTTCCAGACTATCGGACAGTACTTCTTTTTCTACCTTGGTCTCTCCCGTGCAAGCGCCATGTCGAGCTCCATCATCGAGGCCAGCGCCAACTTCCTCGCCATCCTCTTTGCCGCCCTGGCGTTTCGCACCGAAAAGCTCGATGTGGCCAAGGTGCTCGGCTGCGTGCTGGGCTTTGCTGGCGTCGCGCTCGTCAACCTTTCGGGCGCGGACGGTACCTTTGGCTTTACGCTCGACGGCGAGGGCTTTATCCTGGCCTCCACCGTCGCGGGTGCCCTTTCGACCTGCCTGATCGGCATCTTCTCGCGCGAGCACGACGGCGTCTTGCTTGCCGGGTGGCAGTTCTTGGTCGGCGGCCTGGTCCTCACCGCCATCGGCTTTTTGATGGGTGGCGCGCTCTCCCCCACGGCGATTGTCCCCGCCATCGTGCTCATCATCTACATGGCGCTTATCTCCGCGGTCGCCTACTCGCTGTGGTCGCGCCTGCTTGCCGTCAACCCCGTCAGCCGCGTCTCGGTCTTTGGGTTTATGAACCCGGTCTTTGGCGTACTGCTGAGCGCACTGCTGCTTGGCGAGGGCGCCGGCACGAGCCCCGTTACTGTCATCGTTGCCCTGCTCTTGGTCTGCAGCGGCATCATCATCGTCAACAAACCCAAAAAAGCCTAGAGAGCTCACCTTTTTAGGGAGAGCCTTCACACACTTTAGCTTAATGGAATGCACTGGTTCTCGTTGATTTCGCACCGAGTCGCGGCGGCAGACGCCCGTCTTGCCGCACCGCGCCTGGGCATTATGACCGGTGGCCCCCACAAACGCAAAAGGGGCGCACGACCATCGCAACGGTCGTGTGCCCCTTTTCCTAGCGTATCTGAACGCCGGCTTTCTTCTTCTCGCGCTTTACGCGGTAGAGCTCCGCGTCGGCAGCACGAAGCAAGTCTTGCCAGGTATCGACGCCATCACCAACCCGTGCGTAGCCGATGGACATCCGCAACAGATACGGAACCTCGGCGCGCGCGAGCTCATCGTTGATTGTCGCGCACAGATGCATGATATCCTGTTCCGCCACTGCCTTTTGGAGCACCACGAACTCATCGCCACCATAACGTGCGATAAAGCCGCCAGACGCCGAGCAGACTTCTTTGAGCGCAGCGGATATGACCTGAAGAGCGTGGTCGCCCTCCACATGCCCATAGCGATCGTTAATCTGCTTAAAGCCGTCGGCGTCCATCATAAGCAGATATACATCTTCGGCCTGATCCACATTTGAGAAGAGCGACAGCATATAGGTCTCAAAACGGTTGCGATTGTTGAGGCCAGTCAACGGGTCGGTCGAGATGAGCTGCTCCTGGTAGACGATGTAGAGCAGCAACATGCTAATCATTATGCCGACACAAAGGCCGGGCACCGAGTATACGACCTGAAAGGTACCGCCCACCAGGGCCGGAATGGCGAAAAATGCCAAGGTTCGATAGATGGCCTTCGTCTGCAGGCTCTCGACCCTGCGAGATTGCACAAACGCATGCAGGGACGTATGTATAACGTAACAGTAGCTGACAATGGGCTGGATCATATAGGCAAAGCCGCGACGATACACGCCCTGCGAATCGATATAGAACAGGGCGTGCGTCCAGTAACTGGTAAACGCCAGCACGACCACCAGAGCCGTAGGCAACGCTACAAGCACCACCCTATAGCGCGAGGTCAAAAGGCGAGAACCCTGCACCGTCTCGGAATAGATAAACCAAATGAGACACGCGATAGCAAAGAGCGAAAACGAGACCGCGTTGGAAATCCAGTTGGCAGCAATGCCCAACGTGCCGTCCACGCCGTCCGAAAGCGTCCAGATCATATCGAATAATATGTACGCGGCAGAGGTGTAGCCAAGCATGCTAAACAATAGCTGCTGGGTGCTCGAGAACAAGGAGCGACGACTTCGCACGGTAAGCCCGATAAGAACAATCATGCATAGCACGAATATCTCGATCTTGAGTGCCTTAACCACTAGACGCCATCCCTTCAATATCCAAGTGGTCAGAATCGCCCAATTCGAATCAGGGCAATAAACACCCCTTAACTCCGCAGGGGTAAAGGGGATAATAGCAGAGCGCCCGAACATCACTGCAAAACAGTTTCTGTTCGGGCGCCCATACGGCGCGAATTGCACACGCCGGCATCATTGATGGGTATCGATTGCTACTCGCCATCGATGTCAGTCGCGACGGCCTCCTCGATGGCCTCGACACCGACAGGCGACAGATCCTCCTTGCCTTGGCAGAACTTCTTGTCGACCCAGCCAGTCAGAATCGGAGCCATGATCGCCGTGATGATAACGGCGGTGGCGATCTGAGCGTACGCGGTGGGCGCAAGCTCGGCGTAACGCGGTGCGACCTCGGCGAGGGCAACCGGTGTGGTCATAGCCGTGCCGGCAATGGTGGAGCAAGCCACAGCGGCCTTGCCATTGCCGCCGCACAGACGCTCGAACGCAAAGGTGATGGGACCGACGACAAACAGCGTGACAAGGCCCAGCAAGATGCCGGAAATACCGCCGGTGATAAAGCTCGACAGGCTCATGGACGCACCGAGCTGAAATCCGATGACGGCAATCGCGGGATTGGCACCGGGAACCAGCAGGTTCTTGATAAACGGGAACAGGTTGCCCAGAACCATGCCGATAACGAGTGGCAAGATGGAGCCGACAATGGTGCCAATGGGAATGTTGGCGAGGCCGGAAACACCGAGGATGATCATAGTGACGGCGGGGCCGGCCGTAAAGAACAGGATACCGACGGCGCCCTGCTCAGACTCATCACCGAACTCGCCCATGATGCCCGTATAGAGCGCCATGTTGCAAAACGTGATGCCGCCGATGATAGACACGGAGCTCAGACCCAGGAAGTTGTCGTTAAAGCAATATGCCACGCCCAGGCCGAGAGCCGCTGCGACGACCAGCTTGGGAATCAGCACGACGATGCCGGTCTTGATAGCGCCCGGCGTGGACTTAAAGCTGATGCCGGCGCCCACAAACAGCAGGATCGCGGCGACGATGGTATTGGAGCCACCGCGGCAGGCAGCCGTAAAGAATCCGCCGATCTCAAAAACCTGCGGGCAGAAGGTGTTGAGCAAAAGACCGACGATCATCGGATAAATCATGATGTCGCCCGGGATGCGCGGGATCTTGAATTTCTTTTGCTCGTTGGTGGTTGCTTCCTGTGCCATGAAACCCCCATTTCCGCTGACGGGATACAAAAGCCCACGTCACGCTTTGCTACAGTAAAGTTTGACCATGGTACCAGAAGAAATAGACCAGCTCGGTGAAAAATTGGATTCGTTGGCCGGGATGCTAAACGTGTCCCGCTCTTATACGAGGCTCAAAACGATATAGAGCACGATGCCCGAGACACAGCACCACAACATCGACTTTGTCCTGATTGCCACCACCACGACGCCGGCAGCCGCAATCCAGGGAACCAAGGCAGGCCAGAGTCCCGCGTCGAACGCCCCGGGGCTCACCAAGTCGTTGGCGACCAGCGCGGCAAAGGCAGCGGGCGGGATATAACCCAGGGCCTCGGTAATGCGGGGCGACAGCGTTCTCCCGCGCAAGGCAAACGCCGGCGCGATGCGAAAGAACGCGATAGCAGCCCACGACGACAGCCACAGAACCAAGAACTCGTTAACGGGCATCGCGGGCACCTCTTCCGTCTAATACAGCATCGCACGCCAGCGCAATGGCAATGCCGACCACGACGCTTGCCGGCACGGCAATATTCGTGAGGCCCAAGAACTTGCATACGGCGACGGACACCGCGCCCGAAACCGCCGCGACAACGTTGCCGCGCGACAGCCGCTGCGAAAAGAGTAGACAGATAAAGAGCGACGTGCAGACAAAACTCGCAATAGCGGTGGGAACATCGACAACGGCACCGACGATGGCACCCATCGTGCACGAAGCGCCCCATGTCGCGATGAGGATCACGTTGAGCACGAAGGATTCGCGCGGGCCCCAATCCTCCCCCTCAACCAGCTTGGCAAGCGAGATGCCGTATGCCTCCTCGGTAAGCGTCGCGGCAACAGCCAGCGTCTGACGCTTCGAGGCACCCGTCAGATGCGGAGCGATCGATGCCGAGTAAAGCGCAAAGCGCGAGGAGATTGCGGCGACGCTCGCGACGATCGACGCCGCAGGCACACCTGCCAGCCACAGATTGCAGATCATAAACTGCCCGCTGCCCGTCACGAACGTGCTGCTCAGAGCAAAGACCATCCAGGGTTCCATTCCCGTCTGCCCCATGATCATTCCGCACGGCGCGCCTATTGCAACATAGGTAAGCATCACTGGCCAGACGATTTTAAAGATCCTAAGGACCATGCCGCTCCCATTCTGGTAAGTCGTCTGCAGCGCGCCTTGCAACGCAGCAGAAATATCAACCGGTGGCAATAAAGTTCACCTACAATTGCCACCGGATCGAAAGACACAACTTTTTAGGAAGTCATTATGACAGCTATCGATCGAGACCGGGCGCGCGCGGCCTTCAAAAGCTACACCGATGCCTACGACGCCACCAACCCACGCATCGCGCTCAAAATCGAGCATACGTACCACGTGGCCGAGGCATGCGATGCCGTAGCGCGCGAGCAGGGCTGGTCGTCAGAAGATATTGACCTGGCATGGCTTTGCGGCCTGCTACACGATATGGGCCGCTTTGAGCAGTTGCGGCGCTGGGACACCTTTAAGGACGCCGAGAGCATGAGCCATGCAGCGCTGGGCATCGAGGTCCTCTTTGGCGAGAATCCCGCCGATGCACCCGCCGTAACGAGCATCCGCGACTTTATCGATGACCCGGCAGAGGACGAACTGATCCGCGCGAGCATCGCCCACCACAGTGATTTTCGCCTGCCCACGGAACTCGACACCCGTACACAGAGCTTCTGCGAGATCGTGCGCGATGGCGACAAGATCGACATTATGCGCACCATCGCCGACAGCACCGTCGACACCATCCTCAAGGTGGATGAGGACACGTTTCTCGCCAGCCACTTCTCGACACCGGCGCTTACCGCCTTTGACGAGCATCGCTGCGTCGCGCGTGACGAGCGCAACGAGCCGGCGGACTACCTGGTGGGGCTCATCTGCTTTATGTTTGAGCTCGTCCATCCGGCAAGCCGTGCACTGGCGCGCGAGCAAGGCGATATCTATCGCCTGCTCGACGCGCCCTTTGGCATTACGCGACCCTTTACCGACCCCGCCGCGCAGGCAACCTGGAGCCGCCTTAAGGACGAGCTGCGCCGCTGGCTGGCAAGCGCTTAGCACTCGAGCTGAGCCAGCAGTTCCTCAACGATCTCAACGGCATCGCCGACGACCTTGTACTGGGCGGCACCGAAGATGGGGGCATCCGGGTCCTCATTGATGGCGATGATGCACTCCGCCCCACCGATGCCGGCAAGATGTTGGATGGCGCCCGAAACACCGATACTCACGAGAAGCCTGGGCGAAACCGATACGCCCGTCTGGCCAATCTGGTGGCGATACTCCAGCCAACCCGCCTCCACGACGGGACGCGTGCAACCAAGCTCGGCACCCAGAGCCTCGGCGAGCCTTCGCATCAACGGCAGGTTTTTCTTGGAACCAATGCCGCGACCCACCACGACCAGGCGCTCGGCATTGGCGATCGAGGGCTGCTGTCCCCACTCCTCGGCGGGAATCGAGATCTCGACACGAGCCTTAGCATCATCCGCAAGCGATATCTGGGTGATCGTGCCAGAGCGGCCGTAGTCGAAGTCGGGAGCCTTAAAGATACCGGGGCGCACCGTTGCCATCTGCGGACGGTGGTTGGGGCAAATGATGGTGGCCATCAGGTTGCCGCCAAACGCCGGACGCGTCTGTTGCAGCAGTCCCGTCTCTGTATCCATCGAAAGTACGGTGCAGTCAGCCGTAAGGCCCGTCTGCAAACGCACGGCAACGCCGGGTGCCAGTTCGCGACCAAAAGCGGTCGCACCGTATAGGATGGCCTCGGGTTTGCGTTCGGCTACCAAATCGCAGATCAAGCGGGCGTAGACCTCCGCATCGTTTTGGCGCAGGCGCTCGTCGCGACAGGCCAGGACTTCGTCGGCGCCCGCGCAAACCAGATGCTCCAGGTCCCCGAGCGAGCCCTCGGGGCTCATGCCGACCAGTGCCACCAGACGGCAGCCGCGAGCATCGGCAAGCTCGCGCCCCTTGCCCATAAGCTCATAGGCAACGGGAGTCACCGTATCGTGCTCGTCGGTCTGCACGAAGACCCAAATGTCTCGATATGCATCAAGGTCCACCGCACCAGCGGCCTCGTCACACTCGATCGAGATAGCGTTGACAGGGCAGGCGTCGACGCACCCACCGCATAGGATACAGCCGTCGGTTACGCGGGCGCATCGGTTGGGACGCTCGCCCTCCACCACAATGCCGCCCGAGGCGCAGGCGCGAACGCAGCGACCGCAGCCGATACAGGCTTCGCTATCGATAATCAGTCCGCTCATCTATGCCATCCCCTCGATGATCTTGGCAAGTTTTGCCGCCTGCTCGGACGCCGTTCCGTCAACGGCCTCGCACGTTTGGTCACGGTCGGGCACAAACGAGCGCACGACCTGTGTCGGCGACCCGGCAAGACCGCAACGCGCGGGGTCGGCGTTCACGTCGGCGGCACTGACCACGCGCACGTCCGCCTCCTCCGCCGCGCGGATACCGGCAATACTCGGCATACGCAACTGGCCAATCTCCTTGGCAGTCGTCATCGCGCACGGCATCTCAAGGTACACCGTCTCCTCGCCGGCATCGCATCCGTGAACGAGCGCCAGCGAGCCACAGGTCGTAAAGCCCGCGCTCTGCACGCAGCTCACATCGGTCACGCAGGGAATATCAAAGGCACCGGCAAGCTCGGGACCAATCTGGGCCGTATCGCCATCCACCGCCATCTTGCCGCAGATGAGCAGGTCGAAGTCCTCGTCGAGCGCCTCGATGCCGCACTTGAGGGCATAGGTGGTTGCCAGGGTATCGGCACCTGCAAAGGCGCGATCGGTCAGCAGCAGCGCGTCGTCGGCGCCTCGAGCGATGCAGTCGCGCAGCAGCGACTCGGTCGCGGGGATGCCCATCGACACCACCGTCACGCGCACATCCATGCCAAAGCCGATAAAGTCGTCCTTCAGCGCCAGCGCGCATTCCAAAGCGCTCGCGTCAAAGGGATTAATGACCGCCTGTTTGCCATCGCGCACGATGGTATTGGTCTTGGGGTCCATCTTGACCTCGGTGCTTCCCGGCACGGCCTTGACGCACACCACCATATGGAAATCGCTCATCTTCACGCGCCCCCTTTCTGGACGAGCTCATCCAAGAGCTTCTCCGAAAACAGGTTACCGCGGCCCAGCTGCCCGGCAGGATCGAGCTGGAGCTTAAGCCGTGCCGACTCGACCATGGCCTCGTGACCGTACATCGTCTCCAAGAAGCCCGCCTTGATCTTGCCGACACCGTGTTCGGCGGAGACGGCGCCGCCCATGACCGTGACCTCGGAAGCCCACCGGGCAAAGAGTTCTCCGCCGCGGCGGTATTCCTGCGCATCGCGCGGCAGAATGTTCACATGCAGATGGTTGTTACCGATGTGCCCCCAGGCGGCAGATTCAAGCCCACTTTCGGCCAACGTGCGGCGATAAAGGGCGATGACATCGGCCAAGCGTGCATTGGGCACCGACATGTCCGAGCCCAGTTTGGTGATGGCGGGATCCGTGCGGCGGCGCTCGTCGATGAGCATGTTGACGCTCTCGGGCACCGCATGGCGGAAGAACCGCTGGCATTCGCGATCGACCTCGGTGCGCGCAACCCAGGTCGCGTCGTCGCGGCCACCCGCAAGCTCCAGTACCCACCCCAAGTGATACAGCTCCTCAGTCGCCTGAACTTCGTCGTCGCAGTCGAGCTCCACGTAGACGCAGACCTTTGCCTCATCGTCGAGTGCCGGCAGCGAGGCAAAAGCAGTCGACTGCTTGCGCTGGCGGCGAAGGATATCCAGGGCGCCAGCGTCGAAGTACTCGATGGCAGCCGCATGGGACAGGACGGGACGCACGGAATCGGTGAAGGACACGGCCTTGTCTTCGCTGTCAAAGAAACAGCTCACGCCCCAAACGACCGCAGGCGCCGCCTGCAGGGCAATCTCGAGCTCGGTGATGACGCCGATTGTGCCACACGCACCGATAAACAATTCGATGGCATCCATATCGTCAGCAACGAAATAGCCCGAAGCATTTTTGGTCTTGGGCATGGTGTAGTCGGGAAGGTCAAGCTCGAGTGCACGGCCCACTGCCGTCACGAGCGACAGGTGGCGGCCCTGGGCAAAAGCCTCGCCGCGCTGAAGCTCAAGCAAATCACCATCAGCCAGCGCGACGTGGAGTCCCGTGATATGCGGGCGCATGGGGCCGTAGGCGAAGCTGCGGGCACCGGAGGCGTTACATGCCGCCATGCCGCCCAGACAGGCAGACGCCTCGGTGGGATCGGTGGGAAAGAACTGCTCGGGGGCCTCTTGAAACTCATCGTAGGCCTTAAGCGATGCCTGGTCCCAACCAGCGGTCGGCAGCACCTTCTTGCTCAGCTGCTTGCGCAGCTCCGAGAGCACAACGCCCGGCTCCACGCGCAGCAAAAATTGGCCTTGTTCATCGCGGCGAAGGCCCAAGTAGCGATTCATACGGGAAGTATTGAGGATATGCCCGCCGTGGGGCACGGCACCGGCGGCAAGGCCGGTTCGGGCGCCCTGAACCGTTACCGGGACACGCTCGGCATGGAGCTTTTCCAAAATGGCACGGACCTCGTCTTCCGTTGTCGGAAACGAGATGCTCGATGCTTCGCCCGATGCGCGAGATTCATCGCGGCCATACTCTTCGAACTCGTCGGTGAAGGGTTTGATGGTTACAGACACGCGAACTCCCCCTTTAGCTAACTACAGTGTTTGCAGGGAGATGTTACCGCATCGTTTCGTCGACGTGTTCGAGACCGTCTCCATAATTGGCGATTTTTACGTTCGTGCAATTCGGCGAGCGGCTGGATTTCCTCGGCAGACGATGCTTTTAACACATATGGCCCCGCCGTCACTGACCGCGCGATTGCCGCTCGAAAAAAGTTGGAGTATTTTTTGCCGCCTTTTACCTGCGGAGACGCCAATCCGTCAAGCATTTGGTCAGCAATTGGTCAAGTAACGGCTGATACGGTCGGCATCGACAGCCAAAACCGACAGAAGTTTTGGCCCCAGAAGCAGGGAGGTTCCCATGGCATATTACTGGCCCCAGTACGGCATCGCCATCGAAGTCGACGACGATCCCCATCTCCTGCCTTTCGACGAAGAGGCATTCCCCGATACGACGGTCTACCACGTTACCACCGATGTGATCTGCGACCCCGAGTCGTTCTCGGCGCTCGCCCACCGCATCGCGCATATCCACGACATCGAGCTCCCTCCCGACTTCGACGAGCTTGTCTACTCACGCCGCCTGATGCTTCACATGCTCTTTGGAGCGAACCCGTCCACCTTTGCGCGCATCTATACCGCCAAGGATGCCGCATGAGCGCGAAGAAGCCACCCCACTTTGCAGGCCTGGGTCGTCGCAAGAAGCTCATCGTTGCCTGCTTGGCCATCGTCTGTGCCCTTGTCGCCGTAGGACTATACGCTTGGCAGTCGCAGCCCGTACCCGAGGCGGGCGCTTCGGTTACGACGGCCGAGGGCAAAACGCGTCAGGAAATCCAAGATGAGCTCGACGCCATAGTCCGCGACAACATGATGACGATTTCGGTCGCACCGGTCGCTCAGCTGCAGGAGGACGGCAAGCTGCGCGTCAACGTGCAAAACGTCCAAGACAATAAATTTCCCCAGCGATTCCGCGTCATCCAAAACGACGAGACCATGTACGAATCCGGTGTGGTCGAGACCGGCAAGACAATCGAAACGTGCCCCGCCGGCGACATCAAAGAAGGCGAGGCGTACATCGAGATCCAGGCACTCGATGCCAAGACCCTCGACAGCCACGGCAATCCGACACGTGTCAAGGTGCGGGTTGAGCAAGCCGAGAACTAGCTTTTCCGGCCGACGCGGCACCGCACGCAATTCACCAGCATTCGTCCAATCATCGCGGGGACGGCCCGCGGCGAATAGAAAGGAACGACCATGGACATCACCAGGAACATGAACGGAGCCAGAGCGCTCGTCGTGGGCGCGGGGCTCGCGCTCGCGCTCGCAATGGGCGCCGCCCCGACGCCAGCTATGGCGGCCGGGCGCGTTGGAACCACGAAAGTAATGGTCAGGACCGAGATCGACAACGTTGAGTTCAAAGTTCCGACGGTTATTCCCTTCGTCGCCAAGGCCGACGGCACGCTTCAGGGCCCCTCAGAAGACGCGACCACCATCGACAATCATTCGGCCTACGGCATCCATGTCACCAACATGAAGATCGACGCCATGAACACCTGGACCATTGCTGCCGACGCCAAAGCCGGAACCGCACAGAACTCCATCGACTTTAAGGTCGGCCCCGACGGCGCACTCCAGAACGCCAGCGCCGCAATGCAGGAGACGGGCCTCGATCTTTCCAAGAACGCAGCCTTCGACATGGGCTACCAGGGCATTGCCGGCGGCACGGACAAAATTAAGCTCAAGACAAGCGGAAACGTCGCCCGCGTCACGCGCGACATCTTCCGCGTAACCGGCGAAGGCGATCAGGTTGCAACGATCACCTGGACGGTCGAGCCCGGTGCGCACACGGCATAAGGCCGTCGCCCTGGCCGCCGCCGTCAGCATCCTAGCGTTTGGGCCAGCCATGGCCTTTGCCCAGCAAGAACAGGCGCAGGCCGCCACGCAAGTGACGGTCGACCTCTCGGAGCTCGACCGCAGCGACCGCGAGGAACCGTTGGCGCAGACAGGCGACAAACGATGGCTCTTGGCAGCAGGCGCCGCAGCAGCAGGCGCGGGAACCGCCGGCCTCGGTCTGCACATCAAACACAGCCAGAAACAAAACATGAACAGGCCGCACTAAATTAGCTAAGGAGACCCCATGGCATCGAAGAACCTTTTGCCCGTCGTCGCACTCTGCGGCGCGCTCGCAACCGGAACGCCTGTCGCCGCTTGGGCGACTCCTGTCATGGCAGACTCCTTACCAGCGGCCCTAAGCTCCGCACCAAATCCGTCGAGCGCCATTGCGTGCAAGCGTTTTTCGATCGCACAGGCCGCAATCTCAACCTCGGGATGCCTTCGTCGTAATACGGACGGCTCGATAGTCGTGGATATCAATCGTTCGAACAAGGCAAACGGCTCCCAGGCGGGGTGCGCCGTCTGCACGTGGCGCTCGGTTGCGCTCGATGCAGATGGCGATCCATGCAATTTAGAGCTGCGCATCGACATCGCTTCGGTCGATGACTCGGCGAACGGAGCGAAGGTCGCCTTCGACGGTACGTTTTTTGAGAAAGGAGGCGGTATATGTCTGGGCTGCGCCGCCGCGAATGCAGACGACACGCAGCCCACCCTCTCATTCACGGCATCGTTGCGGCTGACCAAAGCCGGTACCGATGCCATCGCGGCGGGAGAAGCGTCTCTGCTGTTCTACGCCGTCAGTACCAAAGACACAGACGCTCATTTCGAGAAGCCAGCCGGATCACTCAGCCTTACACGAGGGATAGAGGCAGGCCCTATTGAAATCGATGCCCGCGCGCAAAGCAGGCAACGCATTCTTGCCGACCCGGCGCTTCTCGAAATGGAGTGGAACGGATCCGGAGCCATCGGAATTCTCCCCTCCGCGTTTGACGCCAAGACGCTCCCCCCAAACGACGAACCCATCAACGCAACCATACAAGAAGAGAGCGCGGACAAAGAAGCAGGTGCGGGCGACACGCCGTCGCCGACAAACAGCGTCCCAGCTTCTTTCGAAGCGCCGAATGAGCCCGCTGCCGATCCAAACGATCCCGAGTTCGCGGACAGTCTGGGGCTTGCTGATCCTCAAGAGATCGATGAAGGCAACTGCTGCGTGCTTGCCGCGCTCGACCACACAGAGGTCGTCGACGCTGCGAACATCGAAGTTGCCGCCGCCAATCAGCCCGTCCGCAAGTCAGCCATCATCGCATTTCCTGAATCCATCGAAGTCGTCTTTTTGCCATCGGGCGAGGTCGTGGCCCCAACACTGCTCACCTTGTTGGGCGCCAAGAATACTCGAAACGAAATTAAAAAGGTCACGGTTGTCGACCCTGCAACCACCGCCAAGCTGCGTTTATACGCCGTTGCTCCAGACGGAGGCAAGACCTTAGAATTCGATGGTGACACACTCCTAGCCTGGCGACGTCTGGACATTATGCAAGACGTCTCGTATCAGATCGAACTCGAAGGGTTTGATCGTGCCCGCGATGCCAATATCATTGCCGCGGCTATTGAATCCCCACAGCGGCTTATGACACTGCGCTTTGAATACTATCCCTATGTCCCGACAACCACCTGAGGCTTAAATGCTGCGCGTCGTTGCTAATGCCACTTATATAACGTATTAGATGAGTCGCGATGTACCTCGCATTCCACTCTGCTACGATTGCCACGTTGGCATCAATACGGGAGGGCTCATGCCGGGCTTGGGAACAATCATCAACGTTGTGCTTTTGATTGCGGGCGGTCTTTTGGGATTAGCGGGCGGCCGCTTCATTACACCGCGCATCCAAGACACGCTCATGAAAGCATCGGGGCTGTGCGTCCTGTTTATCGGCCTTGGCGGCACCATGCAAAAGATGCTCCTTATCGATGGGAAGGCGCTGGCGACCACCGGTACCACCATGCTCATCGTCTCATTTGCGGTCGGTTCGCTCATCGGCGAGGCCGTCAACTTGGAAGCCGCCATCGAGAACCTTGGCGAATGGCTCAAGCGCAAGACTGGCAGTGAGGGCGATAACGAGTTCACCAACGCTTTTGTCTCGACTTCACTCACCGTGTGCATTGGCGCCATGGCCATTGTGGGATCGATCCAGGACGGCCTGCTCGGCGACTGGTCAACGCTTGCCCTCAAGGGCGCACTGGACTGCATCATCGTCTGCACCATGACGGCCTCGCTTGGCCGCGGCTGCATCTTCTCGGCCCTGCCCGTCGCCGTGTTCCAGGGGACGATCACGTTGTTTGCCGGCGCGCTCTCCCCCATCATGACCACAGCGGCCCTCAACAGCCTTTCGCTCGTAGGCTCCATGCTCATCTTCTGCGTCGGCGTCAACCTCATCCGTCCTCAGACCTTCCGTACGGCCAATATGCTTCCCTCCGTCGTCATCGCCGTCATCTACGCCCTCCTGTTCTAAATCTATCTACGCAGCAGTATCTCGAACACCTGTTTGATGCTGTGCTATGATATGAGGTCACCGAAGCTGCGTTAGGAGAGGAGAAGCGGTGGCCGACCAGGACATCAAAATGCTCATCGAGCGCATTATGGCCGAGGCTCGGACCCATCAGTCCGCCCGCTTCTCAAACGAAATCTACGCAGACGAGCCGATTCTCAAAACCGGCCGACAGATGCAGAATTTCCTCCCCGACCAGTACCGCAAAATGCGCGAGATATCGCGCTGGCAGGATGACCCCAAGGGCGGTGCGGGCCGCTGGCTTTCGGAAGCCGAGCTTTTTTACCGCCAGGGCCTGCTGATGGCCGACTTTGAGGACGACTGTCCCTACAACGGCACCTTTAAGTCGTACTTTCCCACCTACAACGCCATGAGCGACCGGCAGCTGCGCGGCTACTTTACCTGGCGTGCCCAAGTGCGCCGCGGAACCGTCGAGGAAACGTCTACGTCCTTTGCCTTCCTGTATCTCTATGAGCTGATCTGCGGCATCGGCGTTGATGACCCGCTCGATGGCTTTAGCAAGATCAAGGCCTTTTGGGATGCCTACCGTGCCTTCGAGCCCGGCATCGACCGGTTTGCACGCGTGTGGTTGCAGGACTACGCCGTGTTCCACGGGCTCGACCCCAAGCTGCTTCGCGACTCTAAAACCGTCATGTTCGATAACGCCCTTATCGAGCTGCGGCGCGCGGCTCGAGACCTTGTACCAGCACAGGCACCGTCCGGCCAGACCCCTAAGCGTCGCAAAACCTCCGAGCCCACGCTCCCCCTTCCGCCCGACGAGGCAGGCGAGGAGCGACTCATGACCGCTATAAACGCCCTCTCCACGTACAACCTGAATAACTCACGGCTCGACCGTTCCCACCATCGCGACCTGCGCCACGTGGCATGCGCCGTGTATGTCCGTATGGCGCGCTACTATGACACGCACCGAAAGACCGGCATCGTAGCGAGCTTGTTTGGGGAGGAGACGGCCATGCCCTACACCATGTTTGCCTCGGCCGTATTCTTTGCGCCCGAGCGCCACGAGGACTGCGAATACCGCCTGGATCCTATCCATATCTACCGTTGCCAAAACGGCTTTTGGGAATGCATGCGTATCCACGGCAGCAGGCAAAAGAGCAGCAAACTCGGCGAAATGATGCGCGCCTGCGACCAACGCCTACGCCTGGCGCTGGACCCCGCCCACCCCCTAAAGGAGGAGAAGGTCCCCAAATATCTGACCAAGATCATCGGTGACGAGATCGTGGCATGGCTTTCGTGGGATGCCGCGCACCAGCCCGTCAAGATCGATATCGATTTGAGTCAGCTGGGACACATTCGGAGCGCCGCCGCACAAACGCGTGAGGCGCTTTTGATCGATGAGGAGCGCGAGGACGATGTGCTCGCAGAGGTCGATACGGTGGACTCCGAGCAGCCGAAAGCCGAGCCCGCAGCAGACGCGTTTGTCGAGCCGGTCACGGCGGCCGCAGAGCAGGACGAGGCCGACGAGCCAACCATTTCCACCGAACAGTTTGGTGTCGTGGCGCCGCTTCTTGCGCCGACGCCCCCGCGCGCAGCGGCTGCGCCCACTGACGCCGCGAGCGAACTCGCACCCGCCGCAACCGCGTATCTGCGCGCACTGCTCGAGCAGAACGCAGCGCAAGCGACATCGGCAGTGGCGCACTCGGGCCAGAGCGAGGACATGCTCGTCGATAGCATCAACGAGGCGCTCTTTGACCTGGTGGGTGACACCGTAATTGAATTTGGCGCGGCAGGACCGCAAATTATCGAGGACTACGAAGCAGACGTGAGAGGATACCTAGACTATGAGTGATACCGCATCCGCAGCACCCCGCGTGCCCAAGCGCGTCGCCGCCGTCATTCTCAACTCGCTCAAGGGCGGCGTGGTCCCGCGCATCGGCCTTCCCTACATCACCGTAGGGCGCGAGGTCGAAATCCGCGCCCTGCTCACCGACCTGAGTCTCATCGCCGACGGCGGCGCGAGCTTCCGCTTTCTGGTCGGTCGCTACGGAGCCGGCAAGAGCTTTTTGCTCCAGACCATCCGCACGCACGCCATGGGCGAGGGATTCGTCGTCGCCGATGCCGACCTGTCACCCGAGCGCCGCCTACAGGGCGGCCAGGGGCAGGGCCTTGCCACCTACCGCGAGCTCATCCGCAACATATCGACTAAAACGCGCCCCGAGGGCGGTGCGCTCAACCTAATCCTCGATCGCTGGGTCGCCTCGTGTGCCGATGCCGATGAGTCTGCCGTCAATGCCCAACTGGCCCCGCTCGAGGAAATGGTCCACGGCTTCGACTTCGCCCGTATGCTCCGCCGCTACCGCGCGGCCGTATCCGAGGGCGACGAAGAAGCTATGAGCCGCGTGACCAAATGGATTCGCGGCGAGTACCGCACCAAGAGTGAGGCACGCGCCGAGCTGGGCTCCTCGACCATCATCAGCGATGACGACTGGTACGACTACGTTAAGCTCATTGCGCGCTTTTTGGTCTGCGGCGGCTACAAGGGCATGCTGGTGCTCATCGACGAGCTCGTGAATCTGTATAAGATTCCCAACGCCATCACGCGCCAATACAACTACGAGAAGATCCTAACCATGTACAACGACACGCTCCAGGGCAAGGCGCAGTACCTGGGCATGATCATGGGCGGCACGCCAACCTCCATCGAAGACCGGCGCCGCGGTGTGTTCTCCTACGAGGCCCTGCGCAGCCGACTCGCTCAGGGCCGCTTTGCGCGCGAGGACCTTAAGGACATGCTCGCGCCCATCATCCGTCTGCAGCCACTCACCTACGAGGAGCTGCTGGTGCTCATCGAAAAACTCATGCAGATCCATGCCGGCTACTTTGGCTGGACGCCCACGCTTACCGAGAACGACTTGGTGGACTTCCTCAAGATTGAGTTTGGCCGCGTGGGAGCCGACACGCATCTGACGCCGCGTGAGGTCATTCGTGACTTTATCGAGCTGCTCGACATCCTATGCCAAAACCCCGACGCCAACGTGGCCGAGCTACTGCAAAGCGTCGGCGGCGACGCGCTGGCGCCGGCAACAGCAACAGGCGACACCGGCACCGCAAGCGGCGACCGCAATTTCGCCGAATTCACCATCTAACCTGCCAAAAAGGGACAGGTTTATTTTGGCAGGCTTTATCTGGGCAAACGTCGAGGCAGTAATGCAGCAAGCCACTGCCCACCGCGTTGAGAGATTCGTTTTTGAAAGGAGGCCCCGTGAACGCCTTTGACCGCTACGCCCCGTTTATCCAAGACTTCATCTACTCCCACGATTGGGAGAGTCTACGCTCCATCCAGGTTGCAGCAGCTGATGCCATCTTTAACACTCAGGACAATGTGCTCCTGACGGCATCCACGGCTTCCGGCAAAACCGAGGCAGCCTTCTTTCCCATCCTGACCGAGTTTTGGGAGAACCCGCCCGCGAGCGTTGGCGCCCTCTACATCGGCCCCCTCAAGGCACTCATCAATGATCAGTTCGTCCGCCTCAACGACCTGTGCGAAGAGGCCGATATCCCCGTCTGGCACTGGCATGGCGATGTTTCGCAGTCGCACAAGGCTAAGCTCATCAAAAAACCGAGCGGTATCTTGCAGATTACGCCCGAGTCGCTCGAGGCGCTCCTGATCCATAAGCACATGGCAATCCCTCGTATGTTCTGCGACCTGCGCTATGTGGTTATCGACGAGGTTCATTCGCTCATGCGCGGCGACCGCGGCGGTCAGACGCTCTGCCTTATCGAGCGCCTCTCGCGCATGGCGGGCGTGCAGCCCCGCCGCATCGGCCTTTCTGCCACCATCGGCGACCCCGAGCGCACGGGCGCCTTTCTCTCACAGGGAACAGGACGCGATTGCATCATCCCCCGCTTTGAGGAACCGCGCCGCGTGTGGCGCATCTCCATGGAGCACTTCTACAACTCGGGTCCCCAGGCACAGCAGCGGGGATTCGAGAGCACGGGTCCACAAGAAGCCGAGATGCTTGCTTGCGAGCGTATTGAGCCGGCGGCGCCCGCGGCGCTGCCGGCTGGCGCCCAAGACGTGCGCCACAGCGGACAGCTTACACAGGAGGAACGCCGTCAACGTCGTGAGCGGGCACGGGGCAAGGCCGCTCCCAAAGACCGTCGCACTTCTTCGGCCCCCGAGGGCGAAGTCGATATCCCCCGGGCCGATGAGCAGGCGCTCCTCAACCCCACCGACACCGCGCCCGAAAACGCCGATCCCGGCATGGGCTATATCTTTGAACACACCCGCGGGCGCAAGTGCCTGGTCTTTGCCAACTCGCGCGAGGAGGCAGAGGCCGTGTGCTCCATGCTGCGCAGCTACTGCGAGAGCCGGCACGAGCCCGACCGTTTTCTCATCCACCATGGCAATCTTTCGGCATCGCTGCGCGAAACGGCCGAGGAACTCATGCGCGATGAGGAGCAGGCACAGACAACCGTCACCACCTCCACGCTGGAACTCGGTATCGATATCGGCCGTCTGGAGCGTGCGTTTCAGATCGACGCGCCGTTTACCGTCAGCTCCTTTTTGCAGCGAATGGGCCGCACGGGGCGCCGCGATCTTCCGCCCGAGATGTGGTTTGTCATGCGCGAGGAGGAACCCGAGCCGCGCACGATGATGCCCGAAACCATTCCCTGGAAGCTCCTGCAGGGTATCGCGCTCGTACAACTCTATCGCGAGGAAAAGTGGGTCGAGCCGCCCGAGCTCGATCGACTCCCCTACAGCCTGCTCTATCACCAGACTATGTCGACCCTCGCCAGCACCGGCGAGCTCACGCCGGCCGAACTTGCCCAGCGTGTGCTCACGCTCAGCTATTTCCACCGTATCTCGGCAGACGATTACCGTGTGCTGCTACGTCACCTCATTAAGATCGACCATATCCAGGTCACCGAAGGTGGCGGGCTCATCGTGGGTCTCGCGGGCGAGCGCGTCATCAACAACTTTAAGTTCTACGCCGTGTTCCAGGAAAACGAGGAGTTTACCGTCCGGAGCGAATCGGCCGAGCTGGGCACGATTGTTAATCCGCCCCCGCCCGGTGAGCGCATCGCCATCGCCGGACACTGCTGGATTGTCGAGGAAGTGGACTGGAAGCGCCACACTGTCTTTGCCACGCAGGTCAAGGGCCGGGTGCCGGCCTACTTTGGCGACTGCCCCGGCGACATCAATACACACGTACTCGAGCGCATGCGCAAGGCGCTCAACGAGCACGCGACATATCCGTACCTCATGGGTAACGCACGGGCCCGCTTGGCGCAGGCTCGCCATACGGCCGAGATTTCGGGTGCGGGAACCAAGCCACTCATCAACCTGGGTGGCGACACCTGGGTACTCTTCCCCTGGCTGGGCAGTTACGCCTTTTTGGCACTCGAGCGCATGCTCAAGATTAAGTGTGCCGCGGAGCTGGGCCTTCGCGGACTCGACCCATCGCGCCCGTACTTTATGCAGTTTAAGATGAAGGCCGACGAGGAGACGTTCTTTGAGGTGCTCGCCGCCGAGGCCGAGAAGGACTTCAATCCCATCGAGCTCGTCTATCCCGGCGAGGTGCCTTATTTTGATCGCTACGACGAGTACGTTCCCGAGGAGCTCGTGCGCAAAGGCTTTGCCGAAGGCGTGCTCGACATCGAAGGCATGAAGCAGCGCGTTCTCGGCTGGCGCGACCACGCCTAAGACCAGTCTTTTTGGGACGGGGAGACCTATTTGTCGTGAAGAACGGTGCCGAGGAAGTCGGTGTCGAAGGGCACGGCTTCGGCAAAGGCGTAGTTGCCGTCGCTGGCGATGAGCAGGTAGTTCTCCTCGCCGCCGAACTCCGCATCGCCACATGGGACCACCCAGGCGTGGGCGAATACCTCGAGTGCCGTGGCAGCGCAATCGCGCAGGAACGTCACATCGCTCCCCTCGCTTGCGCTCACGATATTGGCAACGTAGACGCCACCGACATTTAGGCTGCCCCGCACCAAACGCAACGCTTCAACCGTCGCCAGCTCGCGTACGGGCTCGGCACCGCCAAAGCAATCGCTCACGACCACGTCGTAGCGACGATGGCCCACACTCGTCACACCCAGATACGAGCGAGCCTCAGCAGTAATCACCCGCAAGCGGTCGCCCACCGTGCGCTCCAGCTCGTCCAGATAGAACCAACGGCGCGCCAGGCGCGTAATCTCTCCGTCATACTCGATGACGTCCATGCGCAAGCCCTCGTGCGACATCAGGGCGAATTTAGGATAGGCAAACCCGCCGCCGCCCAGCATAAGCATACGGTCGATGCCGTGACCATAAGCGTCGCGCATCGCATCCTCGGACTCAAACACGTCGTCAAACGCACGATAGTACGCAAAGACGGGCTCGGCCCAACGCTCACCGACATAGCTCGCGCTTTGGTAGACGCCGCCTTGCACCAACACGCGAATCTCATCGCCGCCCTCATCGTGCACGCGTTTCACACGCGCCAACCCATTGCGGGTTCGCGCAACCTGCAGACAGGCAGCGCGAACAGCGACGGCGGCCGCACCAAGCGCCGCGGCTCCCAGAGCAACGCCGGCAACGACGCCGGCAGAAACACTTGGCTTGTTCATCTAGAGCTCCTTTTGCAGATAGAGTCCATGGTCGTAAAAACCCAAATGGCGATAGTACTCGCGTGTGCCAATCGCGCTGATCACGTTGATGCGCGCATAGCCCGCGTCCCGAGCAATATGGCACGCACGCTCTACGAGCAAACGCCCCAATCCATGGTGCTGGGCTGCCTGGCCTTGATCTCCCACGCGCGCCGCCATGCCATACACGTGCACCTCGCGAATCATCGCCTCGTCCGGTGTCGTCGGCAACTCATCCGCATGCGCGGCAACAAAAGCACGATCGGGCAGAGACAGACGCAAAAAGCCCGCGATCTTGCCCTGCGGCGTCACCCACTGCAAAAAGCGCTCGTGCGTCACCGGCGTCTCGTACGCCACTTCCTCGTCAAGGGTCAGCTCATGCAAGTCGGCGCCCGCCGTGCTAATCTCGCGATAGCGAATCTCACGCACTGTCGCGCCTTCCCCACGAGCCGACAAGCGGTTTTCAACGAGCTGACGCAGGTTGGGCTTCTTGTTGCCCACCATGATGTCGTCGGAGCTAAAGTCGCGGATCATGCGACTGATGCGGCAGAACGCCGGCGTCACCACGATGTCGTCGGCCAACACATCGAGCAGCTCTTCCTCGGTATAGGGACGCCACTCGCCGCGCTCATAGCAGCCCACCAGACGCGAGCCCTCGATGAGCGCGCACGGGTAGACCTTGACCTCGTCGGGCATAAAGGCCCCTTCGGTCATAAAGCGCTCGTAGTCGCGCTTGTCCCCCTCGGGTGTGGCGCCCAATAAGTTGAGCATAAAATGCGCATGGATCTTAAAGCCAAAGAGGCGCGCAAGCGAAAACGCCTGCTCGATCTGAGCCACCGAAATGCGACGCTCGTTGATATCGAGCAAATGCTGGTCGAGGCTCTGGATGCCCATCTGAATCTTGGTGCAGCCCAGACGACGAATGAGCGTGAGCGCCTGTGGCGTCACGGCATCGGGGCGGGTCTCGATAACGAGCCCCACCACGCGATGCTTCGCCGTCTCGTTGATGCGCTGCTGACGCTCAAGCTCCTCCATCGTTTCCGTCTGCCACTCGGCAGCCTCGCCCCATGGCGTACCGGGGCCGTACAGACGACGCACTGCGCGGTTATAGCCACCAACGACAGCATCCACACGCCCCTGCTCGTCGGCAACGCCGCTCGCAAGCTCGGCCTCGTCGGTCGCAATGCCGGCAGCCCGATAGCGCTCGCGGCGCTCTGTTACCACCGGCGGCAGGGCATCGGCGGGAGCGTCATCGAGCAGGCGCCCTGCCTCGGCACGGCTGATGCCCGGACGCGCCAACATGGGGTTTGCCGCCACACCGGCGACGGCATCGTCATTGAGCGCACGGAAAAGCTCCGACATAAACCACGTCTGATAGCCTTCCGGATAGTCGCTCCAGGTACCGCCGAGCACAATGAGCTCTATCTTGTCGGTCGCATGTCCCATCTGCGAAAGCGCAGTCAGACGAGCGCTCACCTGCAGATACGGGTCGAAGCAGTTTTGCTCCGCACGGGCGCACGCCGGCTCGGCGTGCAGATAGCTTTTGGGCATGCGCAGATCGTTGGGGCAAAACAGGCAATCGCCCGAGCATGGCCAGGGCTTGGTAATGACGGTAATGGTCGCCACGCCCGAGGCCGTTCGGCGCGGCTTCATACGCAGGACCTGCAGCAGTTGACGCTCCAGATCGGAATCGACATTCCACGCAGCCCACCGAACCGGCTCCTCACGTTTAACCCGCTGGTAGAACGGCAGCAGACGGCGCTTGGCCAAATCGCGTTTGTCGGCACCCTCACGGCGCGCCTCGGCATGTATCAGTTTGACGAGCGCTTTGTCGTCCACGGTCTCGCCGCGACGCAGAGCCTCGAGTATGTTCAAGATAATCTGTTCCATGTCCCCATTGTAAAGGCAAAGGCGCCGAAGCCCGTCACGGCTCCGGCGCCTCCATCAAAGAGCATGCCTATATGTACCGATCTCCGAAAACCGCATGTCACTCCGGATCAAACGACATGTCGCCCGAACCGACCTCAAAACGATACGTAGCAGACTTATCGCCGTTATCGAATTCAAGATTCAAAATGGTCTCGCCGTCGTAGCCAAGCGGAAGGAAATCGCTCTCAAAGTCGCCGCTGCCCAAGGTGAGGCTCGCCTTAAAGCCCGTCGAGTTCGGAACCGTCATCTCCACATCGCCCGAGCCCACACTCACGTCCATCGACTTCGCGGGGGCCTGGTAGAGCTCGAACGTCACATCGCCCGAACCGACCTCGGCATTCAGGGTATCGGTCACGGTGCCCGTAAACTCAACGTCTCCAGAGTCCAAAGTCAGGTTGAGGTCATGACACGCAATGCCCGCGACCGTCAGGTCACCCGATCCTACATTCGCTGTAATGCCCACCATGTTATCGGCAACTTCGCGCGGCAGTTCGACGGTAACCGTGCGGTCAATGGCGCGCTCGTCATCGCAATCGAACTGGCGAATCTTGAGCGTAGAGCCCTTGATTTCGGCCAGGTTCTGGGTTGCCGCATCGAAGGCAACGGTCCCCGTTGCCACGCGACCGCTTTCAATTACGCGCACTGGCCCGCTGGAGACGTGTTTGACCTCGACCGTGCCCGACGTCACGTCCAAGTCAAGCGATGTGAACGCGTCGGCATCAAAGGTTTCGCTCGAAAGCTGCTGAGGCTGAGCGGAATAGTTACCGCCATCCAAAAGATCGTCCTCGTCAACCGCATCGTCCATACCAGAGAAGCCGGATACAACATCGTCGAGATCCCACGGGCCATCAAAATGAATCAAAGTCCGCGAAGTGCCAAAGACAAGCCCGATGATGAGCACAAACGCTCCGATGCCAACGCCCAAGCGTACCTTGGATTCATGCGAAAGCTTCATCATTCATCACCCTCTTTGGCAATCGGGTCAGCGGTAGTCACGGTAGCCACGTCAGTATCAACCGGAGCGGAAACATCCTGAGCCCTAGCGACCACCGGCGCCGAACCAACCTGAATATCTCCGCGCGCCCAATCGCCATCGAGTGCACGCGCCACCCAGTGATAGATGGGAATCGTAAAGAAGATCAGCGCAGCAAAGGGGCCGGCACCAAACAGGAACATCAGCAAAAAGAACAGCAGCCAACACACGGCCCAATACGGGAACGACTGGAACGGGCCCTTCACCGGAGTCGAGCCAACTGCGCCGCCACTCGTCGCCTGCGCCGTAGCGGCATTAGCGGCCTGTGCACTCCAGCTTGCCGCTTGCGCCGCCTTGGCGGCGGCGTCACTCGCCTGTGTTGCCGCCTCGGTAGCTCGTGCCGCCGCCTCATGGGTGCGTGCGCGCTCTGCCGCCTCGGCCTCGCGCTGACGAGCGCGGTCCTCATTCTCAAACTCGATATCGTCCTCAATCTCATCGCTCGGATTGAGCAGCTCGTCCAGGCTCACGCCATAGAGCCTGGCGAGCGAGATCAGGTTCTCGGTATCGGGCGAGCTCTCCGCACGCTCCCATTTACTGACCGCCTGGCGCGACAGCCCTAGCTTTCGCGCCAGCCCTTCTTGGCTAAAACCCTTGCTGCGACGAAGGTCGGCGAGCCGCTGCGCAGTTTCTACATTCATGGTTCCTCCTATGTGATGCCAGCCGTGCCGCCGGACCGTTTTTGTTCTTAAGGCGCCTTGCACAGTTAAAAATCTATCCGCCACCGCCAAAAGCATGCCACCTATTCTAGTGAGATTTTTGACAACCGGCGGTTGCGGGCACATATGAGCTGCGGAAATGTGTCCAAACAAAGCAATGACCCACGGCTCGGTTGTCCCCGTTGCGGCGTTAACGGTAGTATGGTCGTACTGTTTATTCCGCACCGCCAACGGAGGGAGTTCCGCGCCGTGAACCGCGATTTCGCCTCATCGCTCATCCAGCTCAACAATACGTTCTATCGCGAGCACTCCGCTTCCTTTTCCGATACGCGCCAGGCCCCGTGGCCCGGCTGGGTGCGCACCATGGACATCGCGCTCGGGCAGCTCAACGCCGCCACGATCGAGCATCCCGTCCGCGTCTTCGATCTTGCCTGCGGCAATATGCGATTCGAGAACTTTGCCGCCGGCGGCGCACTTGCCGCCAAGGGCGTCGACGGCGCAAACCCCTCGGCAGATGCCAGCTGCCCGTTTGAGTTCTATGGTGTCGACTCGTGCCAAGACCTGGCCATCGATGCACGTGGTCACGCCCTGCGCATTCCCAACCTGCACTTCCAGGAACTCGACGTGCTCGATGCCCTCATGAGGCTCAACCCCGCCGAGACGCCCGACGTTCTTTTCGATGCCCCGCTCGCCGACATCTCGGTCTGCTTTGGCTTTATGCACCACGTGCCGTCGTGCGAGTACCGCGTACGCGTGCTCGACGCCCTGGTGCGCCAGACACGCCCGGGCGGCATCATCGCCATCAGCTTTTGGGAGTTTATGAATGACGAGCGCATGGCGCGCAAGGCCGTTCGCGCCGAAGCCCGCGCCGAGCTCACCCCGCCGTTTGAGGGCTACGACTCCGCGCAGTTTGAGGCCGGCGACCACCTCATTGGCTGGCAAAACGACCGCCACGCCTACCGCTATTGCCATCACTTTGACGATCAGCAGATCACCGACCTGGTGCGCGGCGTGCGTACGTTCTACAAGAGCGGCGAGGTCCCCGTGCGCGAACTTGAGCGCTTCCATGCCGACGGTCGCAGCGGAGAGCTCAATCGCTATGTGATTCTCAAGCGTCTGTAGGCACCGACGACTCGCCGCCGAGCCGCACCGCATCTTTCGGGCAAACTATGCCCACCCTTTTTCAACCCATTGACGGAACGTGCAGCTATGCGTTCCACACTTATGACCAAGGAGCCTCATGGGAGCCGTCCACGTTCGCACGCCTAAGAACTTTGTGCTCGAGGAGCGCCTGGAACGCTACGCCGATGCGATTGAGACGAACCCCGAGGTCTATGCCGGAGATTGGCGCGAGGCCTGTGCGCCCGCAGGCGGCAAGTCCTTCGAACACCTTCACCTGGATCTTGGCTGTGGCAAGGGAACGTACCTTATAGAGCGCGCGGCCCACGAGCCAAACACGCTCTTTATCGGTATGGACCAGGAGCCCATCTGCATCGCCTATGCCGCACAGAAAATCTGCGAGCAGGAGCTGTCCAACGCACTCGTCCTGCCCCGAGGCGCCAAATCGCTGCCGCAGCTGTTTGCCGCAGGCGAGCTCGATGCCATCACCATTAACTTTCCCACGCCACAGCCCAAGGCCAAGTACGCCAAAAAACGACTCGTCCATGTCGACCACCTAATGCTGTACCGCCCGCTCTTTGCAGCCGGCGCTACCGTCACGCTGCGCACCGACAGCAAGCCGTTGCGCGACTACGCCCTGGGGCAGTTTGCCGCGGCGGGCTACGACACACTTTGGGTAAGCGATGACGTGCGCCGCGACCATCCCGAGCATCCCGAGACCGAATATGAATGCCGCACGCGCGAGATGGGTGCCGCTGTATATGGTATTTGCGCCACACCCTGCGCGCAGCCCAGCGATGAACAGCTCGCGGCGGGCCGCGCGCAGGAGCAAAGCCTTGCCTGCTACCTGCCCGAAAACCTCGATGAGCTCACCTACGTGCCTCTCGGCATGGAAGAGGCCGTCGAGAACTTCAGAAACCGTGCCCGCAAGGGTAAGAAGCGCCTGCCGCAAGAGTCCTAGGGGCTTCTGATGGTCGCGGCGTCGGCAAACATACGCAAATAGGCGCTAGCGAACGGCCCTCAAGCCTAAGTGAGTAGACTTTTTTGCAATAGCCAAGCACAGCCCGCATAGCGAAACATAAAACCGCAGGTAGAGCCCTTGCGCAAAAGCCATGTGCTCGCGATATTGCAAAAAGCCTACTCACTTAGCTGGCAACCGCACCAAACGGCTGGGCAGAACGCCCATTTCCTGCATTTTCTCGCGCACTGGCACCCCGCGCCGCCGCTACGCCATAATAGTTGGCGGACAATCGCGAGAGAAAGCAACCACATGGCACAGACCACGACAGATACCGCTGCCAGCACCGTCTCCGGCGCCGGGGCCGCCAGCTCGTTCTCGGGCGGCACGGGAACCGAAGCCGAGTTCGGCTCACTCGGCGCGCTCTCCCCCACCTGGTGGGAGCCCGAGGACGGCAGCGAGCCCGAACCATGGCTCACGCCCGATCAGGCCTTCGAACGCTTCTTTGAATGGACGAGCGACCGTGGCATTGAGCTGTGGGACCACCAAGAAGAGGCCCTCATGGACCTGGCTGCCGGCGACCACGTCATTTTGGGAACACCGACCGGATCGGGTAAATCGCTCGTCGCGCTGGGCATGCTCTTTATGGGCATGGCGCAGGGCAAGCGCTGTTATTACACGGCCCCCATCAAGGCTCTGGTCAGCGAAAAGTTTTTCGACCTTGTGCAGGTGCTCGGCCGCGATAACGTCGGCATGATCACCGGCGACACGCATATCAACACCAAGGCGCCCGTCATCTGCTGCACGGCAGAAATCCTTGCCAACGATGCACTGCGCGAGGGCGAGGGCGCCGACGTGGGCTGCGTCGCCATGGACGAGTTCCACTATTTTGCCGACCCCGACCGCGGCTGGGCCTGGCAGGTGCCACTGCTCACCCTGCCTCACACGCAATTCATGCTCATGAGCGCCACGCTCGGCGATGTCACTGCCATCGCCGCCTCACTCGAGGAACACACCGGCGCTACCTGCGACTTGGTCGTCGATGCCCCACGCCCCGTGCCGCTGAGCTACGACTACGTGACGACCTCCCTCGAGGGCACCGTCGAGCTCGCCATGCGCCGCGGCGAGGCCCCGCTCTATATCGTGCACTTTAGCCAGGATGCCGCCCTTGCGACGGCACAGTCGCTCGCCAATTTTGGCATCGCCAGCAAGGAGCAACGCGAGGCCATCAAAGAAGCAGCAAAGGGAACGAGCTTCTCGACGGCCTTTGGTAAGATTCTCAAACGCCTGCTTGGATGCGGCGTCGGCGTGCACCATGCTGGCATGTTGCCGCGCTATCGCCTCCTGGTCGAACGCTTGGCGCAGCAGGGCCTGCTGCCCGTCATCTGCGGCACCGATACGCTCGGCGTCGGCATCAACGTACCCATCCACACCGTGGTGCTCACCGCGCTCACCAAGTTCGACGGCTACAAGATGCGTCGCCTGCGCGCCCGTGAGTTCCATCAGATTGCCGGTCGCGCCGGCCGCTCGGGCTTCGATACCGAGGGCATGGTAATCGCCGAGGCCCCGGAGCACGAGATCGAGAACGCCAAGCTCATGGCCAAGGCGGGCGACGACCCCAAAAAACTCCGTAAGATTAAAAAGAAAAAAGCCCCCGAGGGTTTTGTCACCTGGAACAAGCAGACCTTTGAGCGCCTGATTGAGACGCAGCCCGAGACGCTTAAGCCGCGCCTGCGCATCACGCACTCCATGGTGATTAGCGTGGTCGAACAGGGCGGCGATGCCCGCGCCCGCGTACACGACCTCATCGAGACGAGCCTGCAGACCCCCGAAGAAAAGGCCAAGCTCGAGGTTCGCGCCGACGAAATCTTCGCCACGCTCATCGATTCCGGCGTCGTCGTTCGCACCGAGGTGCCGCCCGCACCCGACGCCCCGGCTGACGCCGCACCGGACATCGACTATGCGCTGACGGTCGATCTGCCCGAGGACTTCGCGCTCGATCAGCCACTCTCGCCGTTCTTGCTTGCCGCGTTGGAGCTGCTCGATCCCGAGAGCGAGACCTATACCATGGATCTAATCTCGATGGTCGAGGCAACGCTCGAGGACCCCAAGCAGGTGCTGCGCGCACAGGAGCGCGCCGCGCGCGACCGCGCGATGGCCGAAATGAAGGCTGACGGCGTCGAGTATGAGGAGCGCTTGGAGCGCATTCAAGACGTCACGTACGAAAAGCCGCTCGAGAATTTGCTCGACGGCGCCTTTGACAAGTACTGCCAGGAAGTGCCCTGGGCAAACGACTATCAGCTCTCTCCCAAGAGCGTCCTGCGCGATATGCTGGAAGGCGCGAGCGATTTTAAGGGCTACATTCAAAAGCTCGGCATCGCCCGCTCCGAGGGCATTCTGCTGCGCTACCTAGCCGAGGCCTACCGTTCACTCGACCGCACCGTGCCCATCGAGAAGCGCGACGAGCGCCTGCGCGACATTATCTCGTGGCTGGGCTTTGTGGTGCGCTCGGTGGACTCGAGCCTGGTGGACGAGTGGGAGAACGCCGGCAACCCGGCAGCCCTCGACGCCGCGCCGCCGCAGGGCATCGACGAGGTCGTGGCGGACCGCCGCGGCTGCACGCTGTTGGTGCGCAACGCGCTCTTCCGCCGCGTGACCCTTGCCGCTCGCGAGCACGTTCGCGACCTGGGCGAGCTCGACGACGACTGGGGCATGAGCGAAATCCGCTGGCAAAAGGCGCTCGATGCCTACCATGAGCAGCACGAGGAGATCCTCACCGACGGAGATGCCCGCAGCGCCGCGATGTTTTCCATTGACGAGTCCGACGAGAAGACCGCGCACGTATGGCACGTGCACCAGATCTTTGCCGACGAGGATGGCGACCACGACTTTGGCATCATGGGCGATGTCGACCTGGACGCCACGCAAGACGGCGGCGAGGTCATCTTCAAAAACTACCGTGTCGGCTTTATCGAGGACCTGCTCGAAGTCTAGCCGAACTTACCGGAACGAAACGGGGCCGCTGGCAATATCGCCAGCGGCCCCACTTTTGCACTATACGCTATGCCTTACTCGGCATCCTCGACCTCATACGAATCCGCCTCGGCTGGCTCATCGTTTGTCTCTGTCGCAGCCCCGCGTGCCTCGTCAAACGCTGCTTTCATGGTCTTGTTGCCCCACGTGAGCTTGCGAATGGTAAGATCGTCGGCCTTCTTGTTGGCTAGGCGCAGATTGTTCTCGGAGGACAGCAACGCCTCCTTGGTTTTCTGCAGATGGCTAATCGTCTTGTCGATCTCATCAATCGCCGTTTGGAACTTTCGGCTCGCGATCTCGTAGTTGCGACCGAAATCATTCTTGAACTTTTCCATCTTGGCTTCGAAGTTCGTGACGTCGATATTCTGCTGTTTGTACTCCGCCAGCTCCTGCTTATAGCGCAGCGAACCCATGGCGGCGTTGCGAAGAAGCGTGATCATGGGAATAAAGAACTGTGGGCGAATCACGTACATCTTCTCGTAGCGATAGCTCACGTCCACGATGCCGGCGTTGTAAAGCTCGCTCTCGGGTTCGAGCAACGTGCAGAGCACCGCGTACTCACAGCCTTTCTGGCGACGATCGTGATCGAGTTTCTTAAAGAAGTCCTCGTTTTTATGTTTGGTCGCGGTCTCGTCGTTCTCGTTTTTCATCTCGAACATAATCGAAATGACCTCGTTACCGCTTGCGTCGCACTCGCGGAAGATAAAGTCGCCCTTGGTGCCCTCGGACGCATCGTTATCCTTCTCGAAGTACGCGTTAGGAAACGCCGTCATGCGCAGACGGTTAAACTCGGTCTCGCAGTGCTGCTCGAGCGACTCGCCCACCATCTTGGTGGACAGGCGGACCTTCATGTCCTTAAGGCGCTCGATCTCTTCATCCTTGTAGCGAATCAGGTCATCGCTCGCACGCTTGGCCTGCGCAAGCTCGAGCTCGTGTGCCGCCTTGGCCTGTTCCTCGCGAGAATCGCGCACCGCCAGCTCGCTCGTCAGTTTGGCACGTGCCTCATCGCGCTCTCGCTCCGCCGCGGCGACCGCCTCTGACAGGTTCATTTTTGCCATCAGTTCCTGCTCGCGCAGCTGGGCACGCAGGCCCTCGGCCTCTTGCTCGGACTGAGCCTTTGCGGCGGAAAACTTCTCCTGCGCCTTCGCGCGATAGTCAGTAAGCGCGCGCTCGGCCTCGCTGCGAGCGGCATCGAGCTCACGCTGCGACTCTGCCGCGGCAGCGGCAAGCGCCATCTCCTGGGCTTTGTCCGCCGCGGCGAGCCTGGCCTGCAGCTCAGCAATCTGAGCGTCGCGCGCAGCTAAATCGTTTTGAGCAGCGTTGCGCGCCGCCGACTCGGCAAGCTTTGCTTCGTCATCTTTGCGCCCAAGCTGCGCACGCAGGCTATCAATCTCACGCTGGAGTTCGGCATTTTCCTTTTGAGCATTGGCTCGTGCCTCTACCGCCGCGCGCTGGCTTGCACTCTCGCGCTCTGCGGCAGCGCCCTCGAGCTTAGCGCGCAGCTCGGCAAGCTCAGCATCGCGCTTGGCAACCTCTTGTGCCAGTTGCTGAGCCGCAGCGTTCTTCTGCTCAACGAGCTGAGCGTTGCGCTGAGACTCTGCCTCCTGCAAAGCAGCCGTCGAACGCGAGCGCTCAAGCTCCAGCGCCTGCTCGCCCTCGCGCTGGACTGCCTTCACACGCTCATCCAAGTCGCGCGAAAACTCGGCATCGCGCACCTGCTTGACGATATCCGCATAGCCGGATGCATCGACCTTAAAGACTTCGCCACAATGCGGGCACTTGATCTCATTCATAGCAGCTCCTCGATGGACGCAAATTTCAACCGCCTACACTCTACCGCGCCGCACGGACAAAAAAGGCGCCGCCGCCATAATGTCAACGGCGCCAGAGCCACCACAAAGGTGCCTGTCCCCTTTGTGGTGGTTCTGGCGCCCTATAGCCCAAAGAAGCTAAGAATCTGGTCGCGGCTTACGGGCTTGTACTCGTTGGCGTCGAGGCCCACATCGTAGCGGTAAATGGGGCGCTCGCGATCGCGGTTGCGTGCGTTGGTGCGGTCTCCTCTGCTGTGGATATGCCCGTGTAGCATGATGGCGCCACGCGCCTTACCATTCCAGCTGAGCATGGGGTAATGGCTCATCACCAGACGATGGCCCTTGGCATAGCCGGGAGCAACCTCCAGGTAATCGCGCACGTCTTCCCAAATTTGCGGGGCGTCGGGATCTTCCCAGTCGCCGTCATGGTTACCGCAGATGAGCGTCACATTCTTGCATTCGATACGCTCGCGCAGGCGCACCGCCTCCGCCATGGGCAAGCGATACGTAAAGTCTCCCAAGATATAGAGGCGGTCGTCCGCAGCCACGCACTCATTGATGGCATCGATGACCTTGCGGTTCATCTCCTCGACCGAATCAAACGGCCGATCCATGTCGTGCAAGATATTCGTATCGCCCAGGTGCAGGTCGGCGGTAAACCACATCATCGTCTATGCCCTCATTTCGCAACGCGTCAAACTCGTGCTAAGTATACAGACACAGCGATACGGCGGTTAGCCAAAGAGCCCGCCGAACAGGCCGCGGCGGCGTTTGTCTTACTTTTTCGAAGCGTCACCCTGAGTTTTCTTGCCCTGCCGTTTCCTACGATCCTGCTCCAACTCATCGTCATCGAGTAGCAGATCCCACTCAAACGAATCGTCTGTCAGATTGAATAGGTCGTCGTCATCAAACATGGCCGCCTCCCTTGCCGACTAGCGAGCATCCACCACATAGAGGCCAACGCGCACCTGGTGCCACGGGCTGCGCTCGGGAGCAACCTGTTGCACGCGAGCCTCAAATACGTCCTCGTGGCCGTAATACATCATCAAGGACAGTGGGCCGACCTCGTTTCCCGGAACATAGCCAAGCTTGGTGTTGCCGTAATAAATCTCAACCGCCTCAGGGTCATGGGGATTATCGCGCTCGGCACACAGCGTCAGCTTATCGCCCACTTTAAGATCGCCCAAGACCAAGGCGCCATCGGCATACTGAAATCCTGCAATGTGAAATGACAGAAGAACACGCGAAGGCTCGTACATAGCAGCTCCTCTAACGGCCGGATAAACCGGTGTGTAACCTTATTGAGAAGTCTACGGTCCCGTGCGGACACAAATACATCCTGTCTGCGTCCTTCAATCGTTTGCCTCAACGCTTGCGCGACAGAACGCTTGCAGATAAGATAGGAACACGGATGGCACCCGTTGCCGCGGGTCTTGCCAACTCCGATACACGTTTTCATCGTGAGAAGTGGCCGTCTTCGCTTACGCGGGGGCGGCTATTTCATTCGGCCGATAAACAGACCGAGTTCGATAGCCGCAATCAACAACGCCAATAACGAAATAACATCGCTTACGTTCATACCAAATCCCTTCTAAAGGGAGTTGGCCCATCCGTGCTCCATAACAGTAGTCTAACGCAAAATGCAGGTAATAGGAACACTTGTTCGTATTACCTGCACCCTTTTCTAATGCATAAACATGCGCACGAACTTGTGCTTCCAGCTTGCGTAAGGAGCATAGCGGAATGGCACGTCCAGCCACGTTGCCTTGTTCACGATGCTCTTCTTGTGGCTAAACGTATCGAAGCTCTCGCGTCCATGGTACTGCCCCATACCGCTCGCACCCATGCCACCAAAGCCCATATGGCTCGTAGCCAAGTGCATAATCGTGTCGTTGACGCAGCCGCCGCCAAAGGGCACGTAACGCACAAAGCGCTGCTGAACTGCGCGATCCTGGCTAAAGATATACAGAGCCAGCGGCGTCGGACGATCCGTAATAAACGTCTCGGCCTCGTCTAGGCTCTCAAACGTCAGCACCGGCAAGATGGGGCCGAAAATCTCCTCCTGCATCACGGCGTCATCGGGGGTCACGCCGTCTAGGATCGTCGGCTCAATCTTGAGCGATGACTCGCGCGCCGTGCCTCCAAGCACAACCTTATCGGGATCGATCAGCCCACGCACGCGCGCAAAATGCTTGGCGTTGACGATATGCCCGTAATCCTCGTTATCGAGCGGATGCTCGCCAAACATACGGCGGGCCTCTTCCCTGATGAGGTCCAGCAGCTCGTCATGCACGCGCGCATCGACCAGCAGGTAGTCGGGCGCCACGCAGGTCTGCCCCACGTTGAGCCATTTACCAAAGGCGATACGCCGCGCCGCAACCTTCAAGTTTGCCGTCGCATCCACGATACAGGGGCTCTTTCCGCCCAGCTCAAGCGTCACGGGCGTAAGGTTTTTACTTGCGCGCTCCATGACGAGTTTGCCGACCGGAACGCTACCGGTAAAGAAGATCTTGTCCCAGCACTCATCGAGCAGCGCTTCGTTCTCGGCGCGCCCGCCCTCGACAACCGTCACCAGGCGCGGATCAAATGCCTCTTCACAGATTTGCTTGAGCACCGCACTCGATGCCGGAGCATAGGCGCTCGGCTTGATGGCCACAGTATTGCCCGCGGCAAGGGCGCCGGCGAGCGGCTCGAGTGTTAGCAAAAATGGGTAGTTCCACGGGGCCATGATGAGCGTGACGCCATAGGGCACGGCTTGCGTTTTACACACACTCACGGCGTTGGCAAGGTCACACGGACGCAGGCGCGGACGACTCCATCGAGCCACGTGAGCGATCTGATGACGAATCTCGGAAAGCGACGTACCGATCTCGCACATATATGCCTCGTCATGCGACTTTCCCAAATCGGTCTTGAGTGCATGGGCAATATCGGCCTCGTGCGCCCGTACCGCATCGCGTAAACTCACGAGCGCGCGACGTCGGGCATCGACATCAAACGTAGCGTGCGTTTTAAAGTAAGTGCGCTGATCGCCGACGATGCGCGCAATTTCCTCGGTGTTCATGGCACCCTCCTAGTTCTCGTCCTCAAACATACCACCCGCGACGACCTCGTACATACGCTCGAGCTCCAAGCGGTCCATCAAAAGCGGAACGGGGTACAGCGGATTGGCCTCGGCATCGGCATGCGCCGCCATCTCGGGAATGTCGGAGCGGCGAATGCCCGAGACATATTTGGGGATTCCCAGGATCTCGTTCATGCAATCGATCCAATCGATAAAGGCCTCGGCCGCCAGGCTGTCCTGCGCGTTAACCGGCACGATGCCGGCCATGCGGGCGAGATCAGCGAGCTTAGGAGCAGCAGCTTCGCCATAGGCGCGAAGCATGTGCGGCAGGATGATGGCGTTGGCCAAGCCGTGCGGAATCCCGTAACGCCCGCCCAGACTGTGCGCGATGGCATGCACATATCCGACATAGGAGCGGGTAAACGCAACGCCCGCCTTATACGCCGCCGAAAGCATATTGCGACGAGCGCGCATGTCGTCACCATGCTCATAGGCCTCGAGCAAATTGTCGTGGATAAGCTGCACCGCCTGTCGCGCCATCTTACGCGTATAGGGCGTGGTGCTTCGCCCGATAAAGGCCTCAACGGCATGCGTCAGGGCGTCCATGCCCGTCTGCCCCGTAATGGAAGCGGGCAAGCCGCACGTAAACTCGGGGTCGTGGACTGCAAAACGCGGGATGAGCACAAAGTCGTTAATGGGGTATTTGTAGTGCGTCTCGTCATCGGTAATTACCGCCGCAAGCGTGACTTCGCTTCCCGTACCGGCGGTAGTGGGAACGGCGATGAGCAGCGGCAGGCGACGATGAATCCGCAGCAGGCCGCGCATCTTGTTGATGGGCTTGTTTGGCTGCGCAATGCGTGCGCCCACACCCTTGGCACAGTCCATGGCCGAGCCACCGCCAAAGCCGATAATGGCCTGGCAGGCGCTCTCTCGATACAGGGACGCCGCTTCTTCCACGTTTGAAACCGTGGGGTTTGCACGCGTTTCGGCATAGACCGTAACGCCAATCCCCCTGGATGCGAGCGCCGTCTCAAGCGGTGCCGTGAGCCCCAGACGGGCAATGCCGGGATCCGTCACGATAAGGACCTTCTGGATCGAGCGCTTTTGAAGCACCGCGGGCACATCCTCGGCATGCTCTAAAATGCGCGGCTCGGTATAGGGCAGGATCGGCAATGCAATGCGAAAAACCGTCTGATATGTTCGGCACCAGGCACGACGGGCTAGATGCATAAAGGAAACTCCTTCATTTGTTGATAGATCAACATTTGTTCGACCGATTGTACTCAGCGGCGTCCGTATATGACTTGCAAACCGTTAATCAATCAACATCTTCATATCTCAAAATTGTTTTATTAAAAATCATTCCTAATAGGCTTCACATTTGGTTGCATTTATGGATAATAGAACTCGTCAAGACGCACGTCCGGAGAGGGCCCTTACGGGACCGGACGAGCGCACAATCGCCATCGATCGAAAGGATCGAATCATGAAGTTTGTTTGCCCCGTTTGCGGTTATGTGGAAGAGTTCGACGGCGATCAGCTGCCCGAGGACTTCAAGTGCCCCCAGTGCGGCGTTCCCGGTTCTCGTTTCCTGAAGCAGGAGGAGGGCCAGCTCGAGTGGGCTGCCGAGCACGTCGTGGGCGTCGCCAAGATGGAGGGCGTCTCTGAGGACATCGTTGCCGACCTGCGCGCCAACTTTGAGGGCGAGTGCTCCGAGGTCGGTATGTACCTGGCCATGGCTCGCGTCGCTCATCGCGAGGGCTATCCCGAGATCGGCCTGTACTGGGAGAAGGCTGCCCACGAGGAGGCCGAGCACGCCGCCAAGTTCGCTGAGCTCCTGGGCGAGGTCGTGACCGACTCTACCAAGAAGAACCTCGAGATGCGCGTTGAGGCCGAGAACGGCGCCACCGCCGGCAAGACCGATCTTGCTAAGCGCGCCAAGGCCGCTGGCCTCGATGCCATCCACGACACCGTGCACGAGATGGCTCGTGACGAGGCCCGCCACGGCAAAGCTTTTGCCGGCCTGCTTAAGCGCTACTTTGGCTAAGCCAACCGCTTGAGACATAACCTCTAGCTCGATGAGGCCCGGACCGTATTGGTCCGGGCCTTTTTCGTGCCTCACGAACTTGTTAACGCCCTGAAATAGGACCGTCTTCGGCATCGGCTTCTCGTCAAAAACTAAGTGAGTAGACTTTTTGGAACTTGCCGAGCAGACCATCCATATCACTTTATAAAGCCGCAGGTAAATGCCTTGTTGCAAAACGACCTAGTCGCCAAAGTGACAAAAGTCTACTCACTTAGATTCGCAGCCGTCCACGATCGAGCCATTTTGTGTCTAACGGGCATCTTTCCGTCGATTACTCCCAATTTTGTCCAGTCAATGAATAGTTCAGACCGGAGTAATATCTCAGCCCTTTGCTCATCCGAGCTTTTATCACGATATTCAGCATCGAGCATCCTGCATATGGCCTTAACGATCGCGCGGAATCTATCCTCATCCGATATCTGTCTGTGTGTCAGGAGAAGCACATCGTAGCCCATGGCCTGAAGGGCCGTCATGCGGTCAGCGTCACGCAAGCCATCCCCTGCGCGTCCGTGCGAGGCCTTTCCCTGACATTCAATGGCCACCTGTCGCCTACCGTCCGGTGAAGAAAGAAGTAGGTCGATATATACACGGGACTTTCCCACAATCGCTCGAGCACTTGTGCCTAGCATCACTTCAACATTAAGCTCTATGTCGCAAAAACCTTCGCCTCCCAGGGATCGCGGCAGTGCAAGTAGCAAATACGCCTCGACCTCAAAAGGCGACGCGGCACCCAATGGAACGAGTTGCGATACCGCCATAAATCTATTGCCGTAACGCACCCCGCAAACATCTGAACAAAAACGGTCAAGGTCTCCGCCCAAAACCAAAGCGTCTCGACGCCATAAATTTGAGGCGGTGCCGTCCTCGGACGGGCAGCGCACCCAACCGAACGTTGTCGAAATCGCGCCCGAATCAATTGCACGCGAAAGCTCCGCCTCAAGTGCCGCCGGCAGAGCGCACACCGCAAACAAGCCATACATCTCCGCCAATACCAAAAGAAGCTGGAGATCCGTCAGGTGCCGCGACATGATGAATGCCGTCAGTAGAGGAGACGTAATCAAAAACCCATGCTCCGTTTCCAGCACGGATTCCCTGGGAAGCTCACCAAGAAACAGCCGCTGCCTAATGCTGGCTGGACAAGTCCGTTTGTTTCTCGTCCGAACCAATGTATACAACGGAAAACCGAGCGCGACCGCAGCCGTCGGGTTGCGGGCGAGATCATATCGCTGCCGGTCTTCTTCCGGTCGTGGAAGCGGCGGACACAAAGCGCGGACTTGAGGAGGCAAACGCCAGTACCTAAAAGCCGATATGTCACAAAGTAAATCCTTCATAGGCACAGGAAAACACGAATTTCAACCCAGTCAGTCACGCATTGGCGCGAACGCACCAAAAATGGTGCCGAACGGACTGCCAAGTTTTCAACAGCCCTCCCCAACTGGCCAAAAGCTTGCCGAGAGCTGGACGAAGTTCTGTTGAAAACCCCATTTTTTTTCTCATGCAGAAGCTTTGCGCGACAAGTGAGTAGACTTTTTTGAACATCCCGAGCAGCCCGGTCATCCTGCTTTTCAAAACCGCAGGTAGATAGCTTGTTACAAAACTGCCTGGTCGCCAAAGTTCCAAAAGCCTACTCACTTAGGTTGCAGAGTGCTCCCATTAGCTGCGATTCCAAGGTATTTAGCGCTTTTGGACTCAAATCGTCATACTGAACAAGAATTTGACTTGAGTTTTCAGGGACAGATGCGCCATCGGCACACCAATAACAGTCACTGATATCGACAAAAGGGATACTCGAGCGCGTGAGGGCCCGCACAAAAGAGCTTCCGCCCGCTCCACGCTCCGCAACCACGATACAGTAAAGGCCCGCGTCTGCATGCTCGATCGAGACCTCTCCTGCCGGAAATACCTTCCGCACAAGCGCCATCAGGCCATCACGCGCCTCGCGAGCACGAACGCGCACGCGGTTCGCATGTCGCTCGTAATCACCCGATTCCAGCAAACGCGCCAAAGCGACCTGATCAACAGAGCTCACCGACGAGGCGTAGAAACCAAGGTTGCGCCTAAACCGCTCCATTAACTCATCGGGCAACACCATGTACGCCAAACGCAACGCCGATGAAAGGCTCTTCGAAAACGTGTTGGTGTAGATAACCGACTGGGCGGCATCGATCGACGCGAGCGCGGGAATCGGCTTCCCGGCAAGGCGAAACTCACAATCAAAGTCATCTTCGATGAGATACCGACCTGGTCGCTCGGCGGCCCAGCTCAGAAGCGCATAGCGCCGCGCAATGCTCGTCACAAGGCCGGTCGGATACTGATGGGACGGCATCAGATGAAGTACATCGGTCCCGGTTTTCTGCAGAGCGCTCAAGTCCACGCCCTCATCATCCAACGGGATATGTCGAACTTTGCAGCCCATAGCCTGATAGATGCGCGTCAGACGTAAATAGCCCGGGTCCTCAACGGCATACACCTTGTCAGCGCCAAGCAACTGAACCAACATGGTATCGAGCAGCTGAGCGCCCGCGCCGATAACAATGTTATTGGGGTCGACATTCATACCCCTCGTCCCGCGCAGATGATGAGCAATTGCGCATCGTAGCCGAACGGTGCCCTGTGCCGGTGCGGGCGAAAAGATCTCGCGCTCGTCTTCGGATGTCAGCGTCGCCCGCAGTGCGCTTTGCCAAAGCCGCGCCGCCTCCAAAGCGGAAGGAGAAAGTGCATCGAACAGCTCAACCTGTCCGTTGACATCATGCGCGCTGGGACCAGCAGAGGCGGCATCTCGGTCGATGCCCTCCGCAGCCGAAGCCAAAACCGGTGCATCCGGAAGCTCGCAAGCGTAGTAGCCACGACGCGGCATTGAGCAAATATAGCCCTCGGCAAGTAACTGGCTATATGCATTCTCGATGGTAATGACACTGATTCCCAGATGACTGGCAAAGGCGCGCTTAGACGGAAGATGCTCCCCCGCCGCAATACGTCCAGCAACAATATCATCTCGAATTTGCTGGTAAACATACTCATAAAGCGATGCCTCGCCACGTTTTTCCAAATTGTAGTCAAGCATGAGTTTGCCACCTGACCTTATCGAGCTGTTCAATCTGGTATTAAGCTGACCTTATTATTATCTCGAAAACTGAGTATTTTGCCATACCCAGCTCCCCGATAGGATGTTCCGTCAAGCAATGCACATGCCAACCAAGGGAGCAACCATGGCAGAACAGACCAGCAAGGCCGATCGCGTCAAACTCAATCGCGAGCTCGCGCAGATGCTCAAGGGTGGCGTCATCATGGACGTCACCACGCCCGAGCAGGCACGCATCGCCGAGGAGGCGGGCGCCTGCGCCGTCATGGCTCTCGAGCGCATCCCGGCCGACATCCGCGCCGCCGGCGGCGTATCGCGCATGAGTGACCCCAAGATGATCAAGGGCATCCAGGAGGCCGTCTCCATCCCCGTCATGGCCAAGTGCCGCATCGGCCACATTGTCGAGGCGCAGGTCCTGCAGACCATCGAGATCGACTACATCGATGAGTCCGAGGTTCTCTCCCCTGCCGATGACGTCTATCACATCGACAAGACCCAGTTTGACGTGCCGTTTGTCTGCGGCGCCCGTGATCTGGGCGAGGCGCTGCGCCGTGTTGCCGAAGGCGCCACGATGATTCGCACCAAGGGTGAGCCGGGTACGGGCGACGTCGTTCAGGCCGTGCGTCACATGCGCAAGATCCAAAAGCAGATCCGTGACGTTGTTGCCCTGCGCGATGATGAGCTCTTTGAGGCAGCCAAGCAACTGCAGGTTCCGGTCGAGCTGGTGCGCGAGGTCCATGCCACGGGCAAGCTTCCCGTTGTGAACTTTGCCGCCGGCGGCGTAGCGACCCCTGCCGACGCCGCGCTGATGATGCAACTGGGCGCCGAGGGCGTCTTTGTCGGCTCGGGCATCTTTAAGAGCGGCGACCCCGCCAAGCGCGCCGCCGCCATCGTCAAGGCCGTGGCAAACTTCACCGATGCCAAGCTCATCGCCGAGCTTTCGGAGGACCTGGGCGAGGCCATGGTGGGCATCAACGCCGACGAGATCGAAATCATCATGGAGGAGCGCGGACGCTAGTCCGGCAGAAAGGATCGCACATGAGCGATTATGCAGACCAAACGGTCGCCGTGCTGGCGGTCCAAGGCGCTTTTGCCGAGCACGAGGCAAGACTATCCGGGCTTGGCGCACACTGTATTGAGCTGAGGCAGGCGGCTGATTTGAAGCAGGACTTTGACCGTCTGGTACTTCCCGGCGGCGAGTCCACCGTTCAAGGGAAGCTGCTTGCCGAGCTCGGCATGCTCGAGGAGCTTCGTGCCCGTATCGCTGAAGGCATGCCCGTCCTGGGCACCTGCGCCGGCTTGATTCTGCTGGCGCGCGACCTTGCCGCCCACGACGATAAGGGGACGCCGCGCCTGGCAACCATGGATGTGCTCGTCGAGCGCAATGCCTACGGCAGGCAGCTCGGCAGCTTTCGAACCAAGGGGCAGGTAGCCGGCATCGACGGTGAAGTGCCGCTGACGTTTATCCGCGCGCCCCGCATCGTTGAGGTGCACGGCGATGCCGAGGCCCTGGCCGAAGTCGATGGCCGCATCGTCGCCGCCCGCCAAGACAACCAGCTCGGCGTAACCTTCCACCCCGAACTCGACGAAGACACCCGCCTCCACGAACTGTTCCTACAAATGTAGGCATCGAAATCAACAAACGAAATGAGAGTGGATAATCTCCCACTTTAAGCTTGGATGCAGGCTCAAACCGGGAGATTATCCACTCTCATGCTATGTAGTCGTTGGGTGTTCTTAAACGACTAGTCAAACAAGAACGTCCCCAACGACCACCATAATAAACCTGTCCCTTTTTGGCAGGCTTTGATCAGGACAACGCCGATGTTTTGGTACCGACAGCGAAAACCCGCCAGAGCGAGCAAGGTGCCTTGAAGCGAGGCGGCATTGACCTTCTGGTCATGCCATCGAAGCTGAAAGGCAGATTGCCGCTCTGGCGGGTTTGCAGCGTCAACTAGTTACGCGGTTTGGTAAAACGCCGTAACTAAAAACGGTTGCCGCGGAAGCCGCCGCCGTTGCGGCCGCCACGGTCGTTACCACGGTTGCCGCCAAAGCCGCTACGGTTGCCACCGCGATCGCCATAGCCACCACGGTTGCCGCCAAAGCCGCCGCGACCGCCACGGTCGCCGCCACGGTCACCAAAACCGCCACGGCCGCCACGATCGCCACCGCGACCGCCGCGGTCGCCACCACGGCCACCACGATCGCCAAAGCCGCCGCGACCGCCACGGTCGCCGCCACGGCCACCACGGTCGTCACGGCCGCCGCGAGGACCGCGGTCCTCGTCCAGGCCCATGGCGACGAGCGGAGCGATAACCTTATCGAGAGCGGCCATCAGCTCGGTGGCCTCCTCGTAAGAAAGCTCGGGCAGGAGCTTCTCCTTCTTGTTGGCAAGCTCGACCAGGCCCTCAGCGGCATCCTCGGCAGCGAAGACAACAATCTTGCGCATATCGCCCTCGGCGTCGTCGATGCGGCCGACCAGATCGGCAGCCTCGGCCTCGGCCATCAGGCCATCGAGCTCACGGAGGCGCATGCCCAGCAGGTCGGACATTTCCTTCTGCTCCATCTTGGGCTTGAGGTCAAGAAGCTTGATGGCGCGCTCGATGTTCGCCATGCGCTCGGCCTTGGCCTCCTCCTCCTTGGAAATAGCAAAGCGACGGCTACGCAGCAGGCGGGCGGCCTTCTGCATCTTGTCCATCAGCTCTTCGTCATCGTAATCAACGGCGGCCTCGACAACCTCGGCCTCCTCCTCGGCGGAAACCTCGTCAGCAGCCTCAACCTCGGCAGCTTCGGTCTCCACGGTCTCGACTGCCTCGACCTCGGCAGCCATGGTCTCGTTCTCGGTCTCGTTCATGATCTCTTCGTTCTCGGACATGAGACTCCTTCTTGGCCCTCTCGGGCATCATCGCCCCATTCGCGGGGCCCGTCGCGCACTCTTTGCGCTTTAAACATTCATGCCTCTCGGCAAAACGTCCATTAGTTTATGGTGTCGCCATCCAATCTAGCTGCAGAATCTATGTGCACACATTAATGCGACATGTGCGACTCACGACGAGCGTACACCAGCGACGCCACGAACCCGACCGCGGCAATTACAGCCGCCACACGCACGGCAGCTGCAAATCCAATCGCCTGGGCAACGTCCGTCGCAACGCCAGCGGCGCCGGCAGTCGCCGCAGAACTCGAGAGCAGGCCGATAAACAGCGACGGGCCAAACGATGCGGCAATCATGTTCCACGTATTGAGCAATGCCGTTCCGTGAGGATGCTCGGCGGCAGGCAGCGTCTCCAAGCCGGCCGTCTGCGAGGGGCTCAGCACCAAACCGACTCCGGCATACACCACAACGGTCAGTGCCACGACGACGCCGATGTTCATACTCGCCGCCGTCATCGAGATTGCAGTCTGCCCCACGGCAATCAGGGCAAAGCCGACCGGCAGCAGCGGCCATGCGCCACGGGCGTCCATCACGCGTCCGCCCACAATCGAGGTCACGGCGTTGCAGGCAATCGCCGGCAAAATGAGCAAGCCCGCAGCAAGTGCGGTCATGCCGTATGCGCCCTCAAAATAGAGCGGCAACAAAACGCTCATCGAGAACGTCGTCATCATCGACACCACCACAAGCAGACACGCAGGCCAATAACGAACGCTCGCCATGGGACGCACGTTAAGCACCGGATGCTCGAGCTTGAGCTGGCGGGCCGCAAACAGGCCGAGCAGCACAATGGCGGCGAAAAGCGTCACGATACCGGCAATCAGATTGGTCGAGAACTCGCCTACGGAATACACAAATGCCGTAATGCCGGCGGCGAGCAAAACAACCGACAGAATATCAAGCGTGGTGTTCGAGCGCTCTCCAACATTCTGAACAAGCTTTACGCCCGCCGCAGCGACCGCAATGCCGCCCACCAGCGGTACTACGAACACCGCCCTCCAGCCAAACAACGTGCACATAAGACCGCTGATCACGGGTCCAAACGCCGGCCCTAGCGTAATGCAGGCACCGCCCAGGCTCAGATACAGACCAAGCTTCTCGCGCGGGGCGCAAGACAGCACCACGTTCATCATGAGCGGGAACAAGATGCCCGATCCCGCAGCCTGCAAAATACGGCTTGGCAGCAAAACGCTAAACGACGGAGCGAACAGGCACAGGACTTCGCCGGCGACCATGCATCCGCATGCGAAAAACAGCAGCTTGCGCGTCGAGAAACGGCCGGACAGGAAGGCCATGATGGCCGTAAAGATCGACGTCACGATCATGTAGCCCGAAACGAGCCACTGCGCCGTGGTGGCACTCACCGAAAAGGCCGCCATAATGTCGTGCAACGCCACATTAATGATGTTCTCGTTAAACGCGGCAACAAAGGCTGCGATATACATTACGACGAGAGACGCCGCAGTGGCCGATGGCGTTTCTTGAACTTGTTGCTGAGATTTGCTCCCCATGCATTTCCTTCCTCTTGGAACGACAGTCGCATCGCCCCAGAGGAACAGTCCAGGGCGAAAATGAGCCCTAGACTTACGCCAGACGCCGTACACGACGAGTCTGGCAACATGGTCCAACGTCGAAAAATTGTAACGCGAACGCGCAGCTTTCCTTCCGCGCTATTATTAAAAGTCCACGAAAGCATGAGACATGAGGAGCCCGCCATGATTAAGCCCATCATGAAATCCGAGTTCTTTTTGCGCCTGCCTTCCGAAGACGCGGGACCCGACGATGCCGCGACCGGGCAGGATCTCCTGGATACGCTCCACGAGCATGAGCACGAGTGCGTGGGCCTCGCCGCCAACATGATCGGCGTGCGCAAACGCATCATCTGCATAAAGGACGGCAACAGGACGCTCCTGATGTACAACCCTCAAATTCTTGAGCAGGTCAATGCCTATCAGACGAGCGAAGGATGCCTCTCGCTGATCGGCGAGCGTCCCTGCACCCGCTATCGCCGCATTAAGGTGGAGTATTTGGACGAGAACTTCGTCCACCGCATCAAAAACTTCTCGGGCTACACCGCCGAGATCATCCAGCACGAAATCGACCACTGCAACGGGATCGTTATTTAGTTCCGCCGATTCAAGAAAGCTCCCTGCAGCAAAGCAACTGCAGGGAGCTTTTCATAGTGCGGAACTTCTATCCCACTAGCTCTGGCGGTAATGGTCAAAGAAGTCGGCGAGGTCTTCGAGCGACTCTTTGAGCACTTCCATGCGCGGCAGGTACACGATGCGGAAGTGATCGGGCTCGGCCCAGTTAAAGCCGCCGCCGCGCGTGATCAGAATCTTCTTCTCGTGCAGCAGGTCGAGGGCAAACTGCTCGTCATCGGTGATGTTGAACTTCTTAACATCCATCTTGGGGAAGATGTAGAACGCCGCACGCGGCTTAACCACCGAGATGCCGTCAATCTTGCTGAGTGCCTCATACACAAAGTTGCGCTGCTCGTAGACACGGCCGCCGGGACGGATGTAGTCGTTAACGGACTGATGGCCACCGAGTGCCGTCTGAACGATCGACTGAGCCGGCACGTTGGAGCACAGGCGCATGTTGGAGAGCATGTTGATGCCCATGATGAAGTCGCTCATGCAGCGCTGGTTGCCCGAAAGCACCATCCAGCCTATACGATAGCCCGCAATCATGTGCGACTTGGAAAGGCCACTAAAGGTAACGCAGGGCAGGTCGGGGGCGAGCGAGGCAATCGAGACGTGCTCGTAGCCGTCCATGCACAGGCGGTCGTAGATCTCATCGGCAAAAATCATCAGCTGATGCCTGCGTGCAACCTCGACGATGCCCTCGAGCACCTCGCGCGGATAGACGGAACCCGTGGGGTTGTTGGGGTTGATGATGACGAGGGCTTTGGTCGCGCTCGTGATCTTGGACTCCATATCCTCCAGGTCGGGATACCAATCCGCCTGCTCATCGCACAGATAGTGCACGGGATGACCACCGGCAAGTGTTGCGCACGCCGTCCAGAGCGGATAGTCGGGGCTGGGGATCAGAATCTCGTCGCCATTGTCGAGCAGCGCGTTCATCGAAAGCTGAATGAGCTCGGACACGCCGTTGCCTGTGTAGATATGCTCCATCTGAACGTTGGGCAGACCCTTGATCTGCGAATACTGCATAATCGCCTTGCGCGCGGAGAACAGGCCGCGCGAGTTGGAATAGCCTTCGCAGTCGGGCAGCTGCTGGCGCATGTCCTTGATAACCTCGTCGGGCGTGCGGAAACCGAAGGGCGCCGGGTTGCCGATATTGAGCTTGAGGATGCGCTCGCCTTCGTCCTCCATACGGGCAGCCTCGTCGACGACGGGGCCGCGCACGTCATACAGAACGTTCTCGAGTTTGGTGGATTTGGAAAAAGTACGCATGGTGGTGCTCCTTGGAATTTGAGCTGAGGGATGGGGTTCGGGCTTGGAAACGTTGCGGGACGATGATGCCTCGCCCTGATCGGCGTCACCGGCGAGCAGCCAGGTAACATCGACCTCCAAGATGCGGGCGAGCAGCTCTGCCACGTCGCGCCGCGGAATCGTCTTGCCGCTCACATATTGGCTCATCTGACTCTTGCCGAGTTTTTTGCCGAGCATCTCCGATGCGCGGATTACGTCCGACTGGCGAACGTCGCGATCGGACATAGCCTGTCGCAGGCGATTACTAAACGTCTCTTGGGCCACAGGAACCTCCTTGCTGGCAAAGTTCAATTTATAGAACACGAATTGAACCAAGGTTCAATTTAGCAAGCAGTATAGCGCCGTACCTCATTCGAAAGTTCAATTTCATAAGAAAACGTACCGAACTTCGAGATTTGCCCAAAGCGGACAATGACGTGCACGCGTTTAGAGGTATTCAAGGAATCGAGCGGCGGCAAGCGAAACGTCGGCCGTGCGATATATCGCATTGATCTGCCGATGGGGATGCCCCTCGAGCGGACGCACGGCAACATCGAACTGACAGCGGCGCAAGATGAGCGCAGGAAGAACGCTCACGCCCAGGCCATCCTCCACCATAGCCATAATCGCATAGTCATCCCAGGTCGACAGCTTGGAGCGCACCGTCAGCCCCGCCCGACGAAACAGCGGCGTAATCTCATCATCGGTGCCGCGTTCCAGCAGAATAAACTGCTCGTTGGCCAAATCGGCAAGAGAGACGACCTCTTCAGTGGCAAGCAAAGAGTCTGCCGGCACTACCGCCATCAACTCGTCGCGCACCAAAGACCGCGACGTCATGCCATTTTCTCGGGGCTCATGCGGGATAAAGCCCAGATCGCAGCGGCCCTCTGCCACCCATTGTTCAATCTCTGAATAGTCGCCCATCAGCAGCTCGTAATCAATGTCTGGATAATCGGCACGAAAACGAGCAATCACCGGCGGCAGCACGTGGGTCGCCACGCTCGAAAACGTACCGATGCAGATTTTGCCGCGCATGAGCCCACGCATCTCATCCACGCGTCGCTGCAAGCGAACGAATTCCTCGCAGAGCGCCTCGACAGCCGGCATGACCTGTCGCCCGTCAGCAGAAAGAGCCACGCCCTCGCGACTGCGGTCGAGCACCTTAAAGCCCCAATCGGCCTCAAGATCGGCCACCATACGGCTCACGCCCGATTGCGAATAGCTCAGGCGCTCGGCGGCGCGCGTAAAGCTTCCGGCGCGCACTGTCTCGAGCAGCACCTGCATCTTTTGAATATTCGTTTCCACGGCAGTCCTCCATCCTTGCATGAGCTTTTGTCATGTCAGCCATGCATTATATTCGCTTTTCTTCTAAAGCCAGTTCACCCATAGTGAAGTTGCTCGGATATAGAGGGGATGTCAGCGCATGAACAACGGTCTGTTTACGTACTTAGCAGCATTGCTATTGTTTGGCTCCAACGGCATCATCGCCGCTGCCATCGCACTGCCGAGCTCCGATATCGTGCTACTACGCACGTTTTTGGGCGCACTCTCGCTTGTCACCATCCTCGCCATCACCCAACGCCATAAGTTGCAGGCGCCATCTCGCCCCCGCGAAGCCGCAGCCCTCCTCCTCTCGGGAGCCGCGCTGGGCGCCAGCTGGATTTTTCTGTTCCGCGCCTACCAGACGATCGGCGTCGGCGTATCCTCGCTGCTGTACTACTGCGGCCCCATCATTGTCATGGCGCTCTCCCCGCTCATCTTTGGCGAAAAGCTGACCGGAGGCAAAATCGCCAGCTTTATCGCCGTTGCTTGCGGTGCTTTTCTCATTGCAGCGCAAGGTCTAGGCGGCAATATGCCCATTGCGGGTATCGCCTGCGGCATCGCCTCGGCATTTTGCTATGCGCTGATGGTCATCGCTAGCAAGGGTGCGCCACACATCGAAGGCCTCGAGAACTCCACGCTCCAGGTGAGCGCCGCCTTTGTGACCGCACTGGTCCTCACGCTCATCACGCAGGGCGCTCCCTCGTTCCTGTCCGCCGGCGTCGCCGCCAGTATTGATTGGCACGCCGTCGCTATGCTCGGCGTCGTCAACACCGGCATTGGTTGCCTGCTCTACTTTAGCGCCGTCGCCAAGCTGCCCGTCCAGACCGTCGCCGTCGTCGGCTACCTCGAGCCGCTTTCGGCGGTCGTGTTCTCGGCCGCCCTTTTGGGTGAAGCCATAACACCGGTCCGCCTGCTGGGCGCCGCGCTTATCATCGGCGGCGCGATTTTTTGCGAACTCGCCGGCAAACGCGCAAACGCCAAGGCTGGCATCGCCCAGACAGTACGTGCTTAAAAAGCCCCTGCTTTGAAATGCTACCTGCGTAGATAAATAATCCCCAGCTGAGGATTATTGTCTAAAATAACCCGATGTGCCAAACTGCTCTTGTATGTATAAAGACGGCATAAAGATTATCTGTCCTAGACAGATAACCGGATGTCAAAGGGAGTCCACGTGGCACACAACAAACTGGAGGCAAGCCCCCAAGACCAGCGTGGTCAAGGCGGGCACGGAGCCATCCCCCTCTCCGCTGGCATGCTGCTCGTAACGCTCGGCGTCGTCTATGGCGACATCGGCACGAGCCCCATGTACACCATGAAATCAATCGTCGCCAACAACGGCGGCATCGGTACCGTCAGCGAAGACATGATCTTGGGAGCGCTTTCGCTTGTCATCTGGACCATGACGCTCGTGACCACGGTCAAGTACGTGGTTATCGCCATGAAGGCCGATAACCACAACGAGGGCGGCATCTTCGCCCTGTTTAGCTTGGTGCGCAAAGTGGCGCCGTGGCTGATCCTTCCCGCCATGATCGGCGGCGCGGCGCTGCTCGCCGACGGCATCCTCACCCCCGCCGTCACGGTTACCACGGCCATCGAGGGCTTGCGCACTATCGAGTGGGGCCACGCGCTTTTGGGTGACGGCCAGACCAACGTAATCATCATCACCATCATCATTATCTGCGGCCTGTTTGCCATGCAGCGCGCCGGTACCTCGTCGATCGGCAAGCTGTTCGGCCCGCTCATGACGCTGTGGTTCCTGTTCCTGGCAGGCGCCGGCCTGTTCAACATGCTCGGCAACCTGTCCATCTTGCGTGCGCTCAACCCCATCCGCGGCATCATGTTCCTGTTCTCGCCCATCAACCACTCGGGCATTATGGTGCTCGGCTTTGTCTTTCTGTCGACGACCGGCGCCGAGGCCCTCTACTCGGACATGGGCCACGTTGGCAAGGCAAACATCTATGCATCCTGGCCGTTTGTTAAGGCGGCCCTTATCCTCAACTACCTGGGTCAGGGCGCTTGGCTGCTCGCCAATAACTCCAACCCCCAGATGCTCGCGATGGATATCGTCAACCCGTTCTACATGATGCTTCCCGAGCCCCTGCGCCCCTTTGCCATCGTGCTTTCGGCCGTAGCGGCCATCATCGCCTCGCAGGCGCTCATCACCGGCTCGTTCTCGCTGGCATCCGAGGCAACGCGCCTCAACCTTATGCCGCACCTGCGCATCCACTACCCCAGCGACACCAAGGGCCAGCTCTATATTCCGCTCGTCAACAACATCATGTGGGTCGGCTGCATCTTCATCGTGCTGCTGTTCCAGAACTCCGAGCGCATGGAGAGCGCCTACGGCCTCGCCATCACCGTGACCATGCTCATGACCACGACGCTTTTGACGAGCTATATCGCCGGCATCCTCAAGCACAAACTGGGTGCCTGCGTCTTCGCACTGCTCTTTGGCGCCATTGAGCTGTGCTTCTTTGCCTCGTGCCTCACCATGTTCTTTGACGGCGGCTATGTCATGATCTTCTTGGCCGCGCTGCTGTTTGGCCTTATGTACGTGTGGCGCCGCGGCACCGCCATCGAGCGCACGCAGACCATCCTGCTGCCCGTCTCCAAGTACATTGACCAGCTCGACCGCCTGCGCAACGACGAGACCTATCCCGTGCTTGCCGACAACCTGGTGTTCCTCACCAACAGCCCCGACCCGCTCACGCTCGACCGCGATGTGCTCTATTCCATCTTGGATAAGCATCCCAAGCGCGCCAAGGCATACTGGTTCATCAACGTGTACGTTACCGATGAGCCCTATACGCACGAGTATTCCGTCGAGACCTTTGGCACGGACTTCCTGTTCCGCGTGCGCCTGGACCTGGGCTTTAAGGTCAACCAGCGCATCAATGCCTACCTGCGCCAGATCGTTGGCGACCTGATGGCATCGGGTGAGCTGCCGCCGCAGCATCACACCTACTCCATCTACGAGACACGCGGCAACGTGGGCGACTTCCGTTTTTGCATGCTGCGCAAGATGCTCGCCCCCGAAACGGACATCAACCGCAACGACCACCGCGTGATGGCCATCAAGTACGCCGTCCGCCGCGCCTGCGGAAGCCCGGCACGCTGGTACGGTCTAGAGAACTCGGCCATCATCATCGAGTACGTGCCCCTCTTTGCCCGCATGCGCCCGGCAGTCAAACTCGTGCGCACCCAGGTGCCGCTCGAAGTTCAGATCGAGGAAGCCGAGGAAATGGAAGTCGACATCTTCTCGGACGACTTGGTCAACGGCAACGAGGCCGGTAGAAACATGAACGTCGATCCCACCGAGCTGCTCGAGAGCGTCGCCGATACGCCCGAACAGCAACAGCTCGACGGCCTCGAGAGCGAACAACTCAACGACGTCAACTTCTAGTGACGTCACAAATCAACGACAGCGGCCCTGCACCTCACGAGAGACGCAGGGCCGCTTTGCATTGCAGTAAAGCTAGCGGCTACGAACGGCGTGGCTCGGGAACCACGAGCCTATCGGAGCTCGCGCCCTCGGCATCCATCAGGCTCACGTAGCGAATCGACGGATCCCCATACATCGCGTAGTAATAATTGCCCGTGCGCGCGCTAAAGCATCCGGTGTAGATAGTCTTCTCGAACTTGCCATCGCCCATCCTGGACGCTCCCTCGATCATCACCACGCCCTCGAGCGAGCGGAACATGCGAACGACGTTTTCGGTCTCGCTCTCCTTTTGTGGGTAATTGGCATTGAGGTACGCCGCCTTTACAAAACGGCTCGGCGAATAGCAATCGCCCGGAATGCCGCGCATGCCGGCACCGGCTCCATAGGGCTTAAGCTCGGCGCCACGCCATGTCGCCGTCTGCGGAAAATCGCTTGTGGCGGTGATATAGGTGCGGAGGTTTTCCATGTGCCACGGGAAGGTGGGCTGATTGGCGAGGGTGTCGACCGGATCGCCGTATACATGCAGGCCGTCAGCCATCATCTCGACCACGATGCTACGCTGGCTGTCGCCGATAATCCAATGGAGCAGCGACACGCCCAGCCCCTCTCCGGCAGATTTGGCGACAATCACCGTATCGCGCAGCGCAGCCTCGACCTCATCGACCGTCGAGAACGTCGCTGCCACCCACAGGGGAAACTCATAGGCCGCGATATTGGTCTTGCCGTCGACAGGGTCCTCGGCATACTCGGCATAACCCGGGAAATTGAGACCCGCCACGGCAAGGCCTGCATCGTTGCCGCAATCGAAGAACATAGGGTAGTTCTTGTAATCGATGCACATACCGATCACCGCGTGTGCCGCTGTCGCGTCGTCGATAAACGAATACGGAATGTGAAACCCGCGCGGCATCACGCGAACCTGTTGGCCGTAGTCAAAGCTCCAGTCGAGATTGCGGCCCAGATACATGTGGCCAGAATTATCGGTAAATCGAATACTCGTACACATAGCGCCTCCTAGCTTTACGTTCTTGCTAATTTCATTGTCTCCAAACAAAAAGGCGCTAAACACAAAAGCCCGGACATGACAACAATGTCATGCCCGGGCCAAAAGAGACGAAGTGCGGTGCTTTGGTCCCCTTAGACCAACTTTCCAAGACAGTGGTCAATCATGTGTTGAATCATCTGCGCCTCGAAGCCCACAAAGTCCTGCTTGCGCTCGCGCATCTTGCCGTCGACGATCACGTCATAAGCGACCTTGCACTTGATATAGCGCGTGGACTTGGTGACCTCCTCGTGCGTCAGGCAGCTCTCCTCCATCTTGCTGGCACCCAGGCCAAACACCAGACGGGGGTTGTAGAGCACGTGGGGCTCGCCGGCGTCGTCCAGGTAGACGCAGACCTTCTTGGTAACGCCAATCTGGTTAGCGGCAAGGCAGCCGGCATCGTCGAGCGACTTGATGGTATCGATCAGGTCCTGTGCCACCGACTCGTCCTCGACGGTCGCAACCTCGCAACGCTGGGACAGAATAGCCTCGTCGTGGCAGAGCTCTTTAATCATACGTTCCTCCATAGGGGTCGTTGTAACTGCTTAAGTATACGGTACCCACACATTTTCATGCGAAAAATACCGTCTGTCTGCTACAAAGCGCCGAACATCAACATGCGAGGAACATCAGCCTTTCAAAGGCGATATAGTAGTTGAGTTCGTGTCAATCGGCCTAAACTCGGGGCCGAGCAAGGAAAGGGTATGCATGGACGAACTATTTCACGTCAGCGAGCGCAAGTCCACAATCGGGACCGAACTCCGCGCTGGACTGACAACATTCCTGGCGATGGCCTACATCATCGCCGTCAACCCCGCGGTGCTCTCGGGCGCTGGCATCGATGCGGGAGCGCTCGCCTGCGCCACCTGCCTGGGCGCCGGCATCATGACCATCTGCATGGGCATCTTCGCCAACCGCCCGCTCGCCTGCGCGTCGGGCTTAGGCGTCAACGCGATGATCGCTGGAATCACCACCACCGTCTGCGGCGGTGACTGGCACGTGGCCATGAGCGTCATCTTCCTCGAGGGTATCGTCATCTTGCTGCTCGTGCTTTGTGGCCTGCGCGAGGCCATCATGGACGCCATCCCGGTTGTCCTGCGTCACGCCATCTCGGTGGGTCTGGGCCTGTTCATCGCCATGATTGGCCTGTGCGATGCCGGCATTATCACCGCTGGCGCCGGTACACTCGTCGGTCTGGGCGACATCACCTCCCCCACCTTCATCGTCGGCATCATCTCCATCCTGGTGACAGTCGCCCTCGCCTGCCGCAACGTCCCCGGCTCGCTGCTCATCGGCATCGTCGTCGCCGTCATCGCCGGTATCCCCCTAGGTGTGACCCATGCTCCGACCGGTATCATCGCCCCGCTCGACTTCTCGAGCATCGGTGGCCCCATCGCCGACGCCGGCGGCGTGCCCGCCATCGTCAAGGTCCTTACCGACCCCGCGCTCCTCGTCATCTCGTTCTCGCTGCTCATGAGTGACTTCTTCGACACCATGGGCACCGCGATGGCCGTGGCCAAGCAGGGCGAGTTCCTCACCGACGACGGCAACGTCGAGAATATCAAGGAGATCCTGATCGTCGACTCCGCCGCCGCTGCTGTGGGCGGTTTCATGGGTGTCTCCTCCATCACCACCTTCGTCGAGTCCACTTCCGGCGCCGCCGACGGTGGCCGCACGGGCCTCACCTCCGTCACCACCGGCGTGCTGTTCATTCTCGCCGCGTTCTTCTCCCCCATCGTCACCATCGTTTCCAGCGCCGCCACCTGCGGTGCTCTGGTCTACGTCGGCTACCTCATGATGAGCGAGGCCTCCGAGATCGACTGGTCCGACGTGTCGCAGGGTTTCCCGGCGTTCATGATTGTCGCCGGCGTGCCCTTCACCTACTCCATCTCTGCCGGCATTGGCCTAGGCTTTATCGCCTACGTGATCGTCGCGCTCTTTAAGGGCGAGGCCTCCAAGATCAAGCCGCTCATGTGGATCGCAGCTCTCGCCTTCCTCGTCTACTTCTTCGTAGCGTAACGGCATAGTCTGCTAAAACAGAACACCAAAGCGCGGAATCGCATCGAGCGGCTCCGCGCCTTTCTTTTAGCGTCTGCCCCCGTGCCAGCGTGCGACAATTGAGGCTGTCAATGTCACAACACCGAGAGAAGCCTGCCTTGGAAGTGCATCAGAAGCAGATAACCGTTTATTCAGAGTGTACAGAAGGTACGCCCGTCATCTACCTCCCTGTGGTTATGGGCGACGGTAGTGAAGTCTACGAGCGCTGCCGAGAGCTCGACTGCCCGCCATTCGCCCTTGTCGCCATTGGAGGGCTCGATTGGAATCGCGAGCTGAGCCCCTGGGAATGCGACGGAACTATACGAGATGCCGAGCCCTTTGGCGGACAGGCTGCTGGTTTTCTTGACGAGTTGTTGAAGCAGATAATCCCCCAGGCCGAATCATCGCTCCCGCAACCGCCCGCCTGGCGCGGCGTTGCCGGCTACTCGTTGGCGGGTCTTTTTGCACTGTGGGCACTTTGGCAAACAGATGTCTTTGAGCGCGTGGCGAGTGCATCGGGGTCGCTGTGGTTCCCCGGCTTTATCGACTACGCGCGCGAGCGCACGATGACGGCTACGCCCGACGCCGCCTATCTGTCGCTCGGTAAAAAGGAAACCAAGACGCCCAACCGCATGATGCGGCACGTACTCGACGATACGCACGCGATGGAAGAGCTGCTTATCGAGCGTGACATTCCAACAACGCTGGAGCTCAACCCCGGCAATCACTTTGCCCAAACTGACCTGCGCATGGCGCGCGGCATCCACTGGATACTGACGCATTAAAAATGGCGTCCACGCGTACATACGCATGGACGCCATTTTTAATTTGGCTGAACGCAGCTACTATTCGACAGTCTCCTCGAGTTCAGATACGGTGGGCGTCGAGAACTGGGGCATGGATGTCCTTTCATGATGGAAGGGCGATCAGGCATATCGGATAACCTGCCCGAACGATACGATCCGAACCATTGTACGTGATACGCAATGTCTCGCGCGCGCCGCCACCTGCAAACGGTAGCGTTACTTCCAAACGCGCTCGGCAATGCGCTTGACCAGCGCGATCTTCGCCCACTGCTCGTCCTCGGTCAGCTTGTTGCCAATCTCGCAGCTGGCAAAGCCGCACTGGGGCGACAGGTACAGGTTCTCGAGCGGCACATACTTTGCGGCCTCGTGGATACGTTCGACGATAACGTCCTCGTCCTCAAGCTCAGCCGCCTTGGTGGTCACCAGGCCCAGCACGACCTTCTTGCCGGGAGCAACGTACTTGAGCGGCTCAAAGCCACCGGCGCGTGGCGTATCGAACTCAAGGTAGAACGCGTCGACGTTCTCATGTGCGAACAGGTACGGCGCAATGGGATCGTAACCACCCTCGAAGGCATACGTGGAGTGATAGTTGCCGCGGCACACGTGCGTGTTGATAACCAGATCGTCGGGCTTGCCCGCGATGGCGGCATTGTTGAGCGCCACGCCCAGCTCGCTCACCTTTTGCAGGTCAACCGGGCTCATGCCGGTCTTGGACACAAAGTCGGTATCGCAATAGATGCCCCAGGTGCAGTCATCAAATTGGATGTTGCGGCAGCCTGCTGCGTACAGGTCGGCGATCATCGTGCGATAAGCGGCCGCAATGGCGTCGGCAAGTTCCTCATCGGCCTTATAGACAGCGCGCAGGCTCTCCTGCTGGCCGTCGCAGCGATCGAGCGTGACCTCAGAGAACGTCTGGATCGGCGCCGGAATGGTCTGGCGTGCGACCTGGCCCTCCCCCTCAAGCGCCTTGACGAACTTAAAATGCTCGACGAACGGGTGGTTCTCGCCGCTAATGGGACCAGTAACCACGGCGGTGTCGGCCGTCGTCTCCTCATCATGGAACATATAACCCGTGCGTGAGGTGCGGCGCTCAATGCCGTTGAGGCCCCACATAAAATCGAGGTGCCAGTAGCTGCGGCGGAACTCGCCATCGGTGATCACCTGCAGGCCGGCGGCCTTCTGCTTGGCCACCAAATCGCGAATGGCATCGTCCTCGACGGCCTTAAGGCCGGAAGCGTCGAGTTTACCCGCGACATAGGCGGCACGGGCGTCCTTTACAGCCTGCGGACGAAGAAAGCTGCCGACGATATCGGCGCGAAACGGCGCGTTCGGTTGAATCGAAGTGCTCATAGATATCTCCCTTTGCATTGGTTGCTTTACTGGGACAGAGTATGAGCGCTCATATGACCATCGTAAAATATACGTTTATAACAGTTTGATATAGATGTTTCCTATATCAGTCTGGACTGTCATAAAGAGACTTGAACCGTGCGGAGCACAGCAGCCTAGATATGCTGACGAATCGCGTCGATATAGGCCCGACCGTAGCGCGTAAGCGTCGTGTTCTTGCGCGTGATGATGCCAATCTCCATGTACTCGTCCACGTCGAGCGGAATCGAGATAATGCCGGGGCCGTTGAGCTCGTGGCTGATCACGCCCGAGCATACCGTGTAGCCGTTGAGGCCCATGGCCAAATTGAACAACGTCGCACGGTCGCGCACGCGGATATTTTTGCGACGCTCGAACGTCGAGGTCAGCTCCTCGGAATAGTAAAACGAGTTGTAGCTGCCCTGCTCGTAGGACAGGAACGGGTAGTCTTCCAGATCCTCGAGCGTCACGCTGGAGCGGTCCGCCAGCGGATGGTCGGCGCAGACGAAGACATGCGGCGTGGCGCAGAAGAGTCCTTCGAACACGAGCTCGTTGGCCACCAGCATGCGCTCGATGACCTCGCGGTTATGCTCGGATAAGTACAGGATGCCCAGTTCGCTTTTCATATGCGCGACATCCTCGATAATCTCGTGAGTCTGCTCCTCGCGCAGGGTGAAGTCGTAACGCGCGGCATCGAACTCGCGGATCACGTCGACAAACGCGTTGACGGCAAAGGAATAATGCTGGCAGCTCACACTAAAGTGCGGCACCTGCTCGGATGCGCCCTTGTACTTGCCCTCGAGCAGGTCGGCCTGGTCGAGTACCTGGCGCGCATAGCCCAAGAAGGTCTCGCCTTCCTCGGACACAATGACGCCCTTGTTGGTGCGCTCAAAGATGTGCACACCCATCTCGTTTTCGAGATCGCGAATCGACGCGGTAATCGAAGGCTGCGACACAAAGAGACGGCGCGAGGCCTCGGTAATGCTGCCGCATTCGGCAACTTTGACGACATATCTGAGCTGCTGGAGCTTCATGGCTTTCTCCCTAGACGTTTGTGACGTCGAAACCCGCCGTGTCCATTTTGCTCATAAACGACGGCATCTCCCCCGTCGCGGCGCAGGCGGCAATCTGATGCAGAGCCCCGGCGACCGCATCATCTGCCGCGGCGCCGATATGCCAGCGCGCGGCAGCCGTGACGGCCTCATTGGCATTGGCGACTGCAACGGAGTTGGGAACGGCATCGATCATGGGCAGATCGTTATCGGAATCGCCAAATACGGCCACCTCGTCGGGCGTCAGGCCCAAGGCGCGCGCCAGCTCCAGCGCAGCGCAGCCCTTGTCCCAACCATCCGGAAGGATGTCGAACAGGCGCACTCGGTTGTTGGGAAACACAAGCGAGAGTTCGGGCACCTCAACGGCAACGCGCTCGCGTAGCTCCGCGAGCTCCTCACGCGAACGGGCACTCCAGATATTCGCCTTAAACACCGGCGCGCCATCGACGACGGGACGACACGGGGCCTCTTCGCCTTTGAGCCACGCATTGCCGCCCGACTCCATAGCGCGACGCACACGCTCGGGATTGCTCGTCACGCAATAGGCATCGTTGCCCCAAAAGTCATCGCCCAGGCTGTAGACTTTTAGAAATGTATCGTCGGTCTCTTGCTCCAGATAGTCAGCCAAACGCATCAGAGCATCGTTGTCGATTGCGCGCGAAGCGACTACTTCGCCGTCGACAAACATCACCTGGCCGTTACAGAACGCACCGGTCGAAAAACACTCGGAACGGTTTTTGAACATCCAGCCCATCGCGGACGGCTGACGACCCGAAACCGGCCCAAAGTGCAGACCCGCCGCCTGCATGGCATGAACACCCTCAATGGCGTAGTCGCTGGCGCCGTCATGCCCGGCTGGAATCAGTGTATCGTCCATATCGGTCAGCACAAGTTTGATCATAGAGTCCCCCAGTCATTTTCATCGTAACCATTGTAACGGTGCGCTAGTATAGGGAACAACAGATTCGATGCGGGAGTGCCGGCGGTGCAAACCACAAGGCTGAGAGGGCATGGGGCCCAATCCTTTGAACCTGTCAGTTAATGCTGGCGTAGGGAGCATGCCGCCTTTACAGGGGCGCTGTCTATGCACAGCGCCCCTTTTCTATGCCAAGGAGGCATGTGCAGTGATTGATTCGGAACAGCTTAAGCAACATGTGATCAAGGCCGTGGAGGAGATTCACGCCACCAATCCGATGGCCGGCTCCATCACCAACACGGTGACGATCGACTTTGTCGCCAACGCACAGCTCGCCGTGGGCGGATCGGCCGCCATGGTCTATCTGCCCGACGAGGGCGAGGCGCTCGTTGCCGGCGGCGGCGCCATCTATCTCAACATGGGCACGCTCTTCCCCATCTACGAGCAGACGATTCCCCGCGCGGCGAAGGCGGCACACGACGCCGGCAAGCCCTGGGTGCTCGATCCGGTGGGCCTGGGCATCGGTAGCCTGCGCACCCAGTTGGTAAACGAGCTCAAGCAGTATAAGCCCGCCATCGTGCGCGGCAACGCCTCCGAGATCATCGCGCTCGCCGGCCTGTGGGGTCTTGAGGGCGAGGCGGCCGATCTGAGCCGCGTACGCGGTGTCGATACCACCGACACGGTAGACGCCGCCCGCAATGCCGCGGTGGCGCTCGCCCGCTACACCGGTGGCGCCGTTGTGGTCTCGGGCGAAGTCGACCTGATCACCGACGGCACGACCGTGGCCAAGTCCCACGGCGGCAGCCCGCTCATGTCCAAGATCACCGGCTGCGGCTGCTCGCAGGGCGGCGTGCTGGCCGTGTACGCCTGCGCCGCCGATCCGTTTACGGCAGCCGTCTGCGGTGCCGCCGTCTACAACGTTGCCGGCTCGCGTGCCGCCGCTGTCGCCGACGCCCCGGCGAGCTTTAAGGTCGCCTTTATCGATGAGCTCTACCGCGCGAGCGCCCAGGACATCGCCGATAACCGACTCGAGCTCGAGGAGGCATAAGCCATGTCCGAGCCCGCAACCAATGCCGGCATGAACACGCTCGTCGCTGTGGCCATCGCCCCATGCGGCACCGGCGATGAGCTATCCGCCGAGGTCGCCGAGGTCGTGCGCGTCATTCGCGAGAGCGGCCTTCCCAACCGCACCACCTCGATGTTCACCGAGATCGAGGGCGACTGGGACGAGGTCATGCAGGTCGTGCGCGACGCAACCTTTGTGTTGGCGAGCAAGGGCATCCGCACCGAAGTCGTGCTCAAAGCCGATATCCGGCCCGGATTTACCGACACCATGACCGGCAAGCTCGAGCGCATGGAAGCACAGATCAAGAAGCAGGAGGAAGCACGATGAGCATCCGCGACAACCTTGATATCTCGGCCTATCTGGTACTCGGCCCCGAAAACACGCTCGGACGCCCCGTGGGCGATGTGGTGGCCCAGGCGCTCGACGCCGGCTTTACCTGCATCCAGGTGCGCTCCAAGGTGGCAAGCGCCCGCGAGATCATTGCGCTGACCGGCGACGCCGCGCAGGCAATCGCTCAGGCCGGCAAGACCGGTCAGGTCGCCTTGCTGATCGACGACCGTCTGGACTGTGTGCTTGCCGCACGCGAGCAGGGTATTGCCGTCGACGGCGTGCACGTGGGCCAAAGCGATATTCCCGTCGAGGTCTGTCGCAAGTTGCTGGGTCCCGACGCCATCGTGGGCCTTTCGGCCCGTTGCGAGGAGATGCTCGAGTACGTCAAGACCGCCGACATGAGCCTAGTCGACTACCTGGGCATCGGCCCACTCCACGAGACCGAGACCAAGCGCGACTGCGGACGCGCGGCCGACGGCTCTATCATCACCAAGAGCTTTGAGGACCTGGCCGCACTCCACGCGGCAAGCCCCGTGCCCATCGTGGTGGGCGGCGGCGTCAAGACGGCCGACCTGCCGCAGCTCAAGGCCACCGGCGTCGACGGCTTCTTTGTGGTGAGTGCCGTCTGCAGCGCCGATGACCCCCACGCCGCGGCCAAGGAACTCGTCGACACTTGGCAGCAGGCATAGGCATAAGCCGAGCAGCTGATCCGCAGCCTCACATCTTCAGCAATGGAAAGCACATCCCAGTTTGGACCTCCATTCCGGGATGCGCTTTCCGCCGAGATGGCGGCAGCGGCCTCTACCCTGCCAGATATGTCTCCAGTGCCGGCAAGGTCGCCTCAGCATCGCGACGACCAATCTGATAGATGCGCTCGAGCTCATCGGGCTCGCGACACAGCGACGGCACCTTCACCGATTCGCTCGGCCGCACCACAAAGATCTCGCCGGCAGCCTCGCGACGTGCCAGGTCATCGAGCGTGGCATTGTAGACCTCATGCCGATGCTCAAGCGCTGCGACAAACTCCGGATAGTGACGGAACACGCGTCGCAGCATGGGCATCACGCTGTTGGGCTGCTTCACAAAGCCCGCTGGCTGCGTGAGTACCACGATATTGCGGTCATACCCCTGCGCAAACAGCCATGCGCTGGGAATAGAATCAGCCACGCCACCATCCAGATACTTATGCCCGTCAATAGCAACGGGACGCGTCGCCACGGGAATTGCCGACGACGCCCGGATCCACTCGATATCGCGCTCGTCGCCATACGGCAGATCGTGATAGACGGCCTTATCGGTACACACGCACGTAAACCGCATGGGGCAGGCGCGATATGTCTCCAAATCGATGGGATCGCGCTCGATGGGCACCTCGTGATAGGCAAAATCGGCATTGAACATGTCGCCGGTTCGCAACCAGCTCGTCACGCTCGCATAGCGCTTATCGGCACAATAGGCTTTGTTGTAGCGAATGGCGCGGCCGATCTGGCGCGATTTAAAGTTGTAGCCAAACGCCGCGCCCGCCGAGACAC
>OLQY01000116.1_pt1 | contig 97685 bp, 86 predicted proteins | sample 1672851 | NCBI WGS metagenome assembly OLQY01 (sample SAMEA3136730, study PRJEB25190) | human gut metagenome
ATACTAGCGCCTATGCAACGAAATTTGCTGGCTTAGTAAAGGATTTTAACTGTGAAGACATTATCTCGCGCAAAGAACAGCGCAAGATGGATGCTTTCATTCAATATGGAATTGTCGCTGGCGTTCAGGCCATGCAGGATTCTGGTCTCGAAATTACGGAAGAGAACGCTCACCGTATTGGCGCCGCTATCGGCTCTGGTATTGGCGGTCTCGGATTGATCGAAGAAAACCACACCTCTTTGGTGAATGGCGGTCCACGTAAGATCAGCCCGTTCTTCGTTCCGTCAACGATTGTTAACATGGTGGCAGGTCACCTGACCATCATGTACGGCCTGCAAGGGCCAAGCATCTCCATTGCGACCGCCTGTACTTCAGGTGTGCATAACATTGGTCATGCAGCACGTATCATTGCATACGGCGATGCAGACGCGATGGTTGCGGGTGGTGCAGAAAAAGCCAGTACCCCGCTGGGTGTGGGTGGTTTTGGCGCGGCACGTGCGCTGTCTACACGTAATGATAACCCGCAAGCGGCAAGCCGTCCGTGGGATAAAGAACGTGATGGCTTTGTGCTGGGCGACGGTGCAGGCATGGTGGTACTGGAAGAGTACGAGCATGCGAAAGCGCGTGGTGCAAAAATCTATGCTGAAGTCGTTGGTTTTGGCATGAGCAGCGATGCTTACCACATGACGTCACCACCGGAAAACGGTGCGGGCGCTGCGCTGGCAATGGTCAACGCACTACGCGATGCGGCTATCGAAGCGGGTCAGATCGGCTATGTCAACGCGCATGGCACGTCTACTCCTGCTGGCGATAAAGCCGAAACCCAGGCAGTGAAATCTGTCTTTGGCGATGCGGCAAGCCGTGTGATGGTAAGCTCCACTAAATCCATGACCGGACACCTGTTGGGTGCGGCGGGCGCGGTAGAGTCTATTTTCTCTATCCTGGCGCTGCGCGATCAGGCTATTCCGCCAACCATCAACCTGGATAACCCGGATGAAGGTTGTGACCTGGACTTCGTACCTCACGAAGCGCGTCAGGTTAGTGGTCTGGAGTACGCACTGTGTAACTCCTTCGGCTTTGGCGGGACTAACGGTTCGTTGATCTTTAAAAAGATTTAAGTCTGCCAGGTGGTGCGTTAGCATCGATAGCAATTTAAAAAGGTCCGCTTGTCGGGCCTTTTTTTATTCGGTTTTCCACCCTTGTCCTGTGTTGTTCATCCTGCCAAACTAGCGGACCAGAAATAAGGAGCCACCATGTTCTTAATTAATGGCTGCGAGCAGAATATGCTGGCCGCAAGCGATCGAGCGACCCAATTCGGTGATGGCTGTTTTACCACTGCGCGTATTATTGACGGCGAAATTTGCCTCTTTGCAGCGCATCTTGCGCGTTTACAAGACGCCTGCCAAAAATTGCTGATCTCTTTCGAAGATTGGTCAGAGCTGCAAAGTGAAATGAAAATGCTGGCGCAAGGGCATGCGCGGGGCGTGTTAAAAGTGATTATCAGCCGTGGTAGCGGTGGCCGTGGTTACAGCGGCGCAAACTGTCGCAGTGCCACACGTATTCTCTCTGTTTCAGCCTGGCCCGATCATTACGATCGTTGGCGACTGGAGGGGATAACGCTGGCGTTAAGTCCAGTGCGTCTGGGGCGTAATCCGTTGCTTGCCGGACTTAAGCACCTGAATAGACTGGAACAGGTGTTGATTCGCTCTCATCTTGAGCAGACGGCAGCTGATGAAGCACTGGTTCTTGACAGTGAGGGATGGGTTACGGAATGCTGTGCGGCTAATTTGTTCTGGCGTAAGGGGGATGTGGTTTACACTCCCCGGCTGGATCAGGCCGGAGTGAACGGCATTATGCGACAATTCTGTATCCGGATGCTGGCACAATCGTCGTTCAGCATTGTCGAAGTGTATGCCGGGTTGGAAGAGGTTATGCAGGCCGATGAAATCGTCGTCTGTAATGCGTTAATGCCTGTTATTCCCGTACGCACCTGTGGCGACACGCTGCTGTCTGCACGTATGTTGTTCGATTTTTTAGCCCCACTTTGTGAGCACCCGAATTAGTCATGAAAAAACTGTTACTTGTTGTCCTGTTATTGCTGGTTGTGCTGGGCATAGCTGCGGGAGTGGGAATGTGGAAAGTTCGCCATCTGGCGGACAGTAAGTTATTGATTAAAGAAGAGACGATTTTTACGCTGAAAGCGGGTACGGGCCGTCTGGTTCTCGGTGAACAGTTGTATGCGGACAACGTTATCAATCGTCCGCGTGTATTCCAGTGGCTGCTGCGTGTGGAACCCGAACTGTCGCATTTTAAAGCCGGAACCTACCGTTTTACGCCCGACATGACGGTACGGGACATGTTGCAACTGCTGGAAAGCGGTAAAGAGGCGCAGTTCCCGTTACGTCTGGTTGAAGGGATGCGTCTGAGCGACTACCTCAAACAGCTGCGTGACGCCCCGTACATCAAACATACGCTGAGCGATGATAATTACGAGACCGTTGCACAGGCGCTGAAGCTGGAAAACCCGCAATGGGTGGAAGGCTGGTTCTGGCCAGATACCTGGATGTATACCGCCAATACAACTGACGTGGCGTTACTAAAACGCGCACATCAGAAAATGGTTAAAGCGGTAGACTCGGTCTGGGAAGGGCGCGCTGAAGGCCTGCCTTATCAGGACAAAAATCAGCTGGTAACCATGGCCTCTATTATCGAAAAAGAGACTGCGGTTGCCAGCGAGCGTGACCAGGTGGCTTCCGTCTTTATTAACCGCTTACGGATTGGCATGCGTTTACAGACCGATCCGACGGTGATTTACGGGATGGGGTCACGGTATAATGGCAAGTTGTCGCGTGTGGATTTAGATACCCCGACCGCCTATAACACCTATACCATTACGGGGCTGCCGCCTGGCCCGATTGCCATGCCGGGAGAGGCCTCATTGCAGGCCGCGGCGCATCCGGCAAAAACGCCGTACCTCTATTTCGTGGCTGACGGTAAAGGCGGTCACACGTTTAACACCAATCTTGCCAGCCACAACCGGTCCGTGCAGGATTACCTGAAAGTGCTTAAGGAAAAAAATGGGCAGTAACTATATCGTCATCGAGGGCCTGGAAGGCGCCGGAAAAACCACTGCGCGTAACGTGGTGGTAGAGACACTTGAGCAACTCGGTATTCGTGACATGGTTTTTACCCGCGAACCGGGGGGAACACAGCTCGCGGAGAAACTAAGAAGTCTGGTGCTGGACATTAAGTCGGTGGGTGACGAGGTCATCACTGACAAAGCTGAAGTTCTGATGTTTTACGCCGCGCGCGTACAGCTGGTCGAAACCGTTATTAAACCTGCGCTGGCAAAAGGCGCATGGGTAATTGGCGACCGTCACGATTTGTCGACCCAGGCGTATCAGGGGGGCGGACGCGGCATCGATCAAAACATGCTGGCAACCCTGCGCGATGCGGTGCTCGGTGATTTTCGCCCGGACCTGACGCTCTATCTGGACGTGACTCCAGAAGTCGGATTGAAGCGTGCCCGTGCGCGCGGCGAGCTGGATCGTATTGAGCAGGAATCTTTCGATTTCTTTAATCGCACCCGCGCGCGCTATCTTGAACTGGCTGCCAAAGATGCCAGCATTCGTACCATCGACGCTACGCAGCCGCTGGAAGCTGTGATGGCTGATATCCGCAATACCATCACCCAGTGGGTGCAGGAGCAGGGCGCATGAAATGGTACCCATGGTTACGACCAGATTTTGAAAAACTGGTAGCCAGCTACCAGGCGGGTCGTGGTCACCATGCGTTACTGATTCAGGCGTTACCCGGAATGGGTGACGACGCGCTGATTTACGCGCTCAGTCGCTATTTAATGTGTCAGCAACCGGAAGGGCATAAAAGCTGCGGACACTGCCGGGGCTGTCAGCTGATGCAGGCGGGGACGCATCCTGACTACTATTCGCTGCTGCCGGAAAAAGGCAAAAGCACGCTGGGGGTTGATGCGGTACGTGAAGTGAGTGAAAAACTGTACGAGCATTCACGCCTTGGCGGTGCGAAAGTGGTGTGGATCCCTGATGCCGCCCAGTTAACTGATGCTGCTGCCAATGCCCTGCTAAAAACGCTGGAAGAACCGCCGGCACAAACCTGGTTTTTCCTCGCCAGCACAGAGCCTGCGCGATTGCTGGCGACATTGCGCAGCCGCTGCCGGTTACACCATCTTGCGCCGCCGGCTGAGTCGTACGCTATCTCCTGGCTCGCCCGCGAAGTGACCGCATCTCCAGAAGCGCTGTTGAGCGCATTACGCCTGAGCGCGGGTTCGCCTGGTGCGGCACTCTCGTTGTTACAGGCTGAAAGCTGGGCGCATCGCACAGATTTTTGTGCGGCACTGGCAAACACATTAAACGCAGGTGACTGGTATATCCTGCTCGCGGCGTTAAACCACGATCAGGCCGCCGCCCGTTTACACTGGCTGGCAACGTTGTTGACGGATGCCTTGAAGCGTCCGTATGGGGTTTCCCATTTAACCAATCCTGATGCGCTGGACCTGATATCTTCTATCGCAGAACGGTTATCCGTCGCCCGGATACAGGCGATACTCGGTGACGTTTGTCATTGCCGTCAGCAGTTGCTGAACGTAACAGGCGTAAACCGTGAACTGGTGTTAACCGATCTTATCCTGCGTATTGAGCATTACCTGCAACCAGGCACCGTACTGCCTGTTCCCCATCTTTGAGAGAGACATTATGTTTTTAGTCGACTCACACTGCCATCTTGATGGCCTGGATTATCAATCTCTGCATAAGGACGTGGATGACGTGCTGGCGAAAGCAGCCGCACGCGATGTGAAATTCTGTCTTGCCGTCGCGACCACTCTGCCAGGATACCGCAGTATGCGCGAACTGGTCGGTGAACGTGACAATGTGGTGTTCTCCTGCGGCGTGCATCCGTTAAATCAGGATGAAGCCTATGATGTTGAAGACCTGCGCCGTTTTGCCGCCGAAGAGGGCGTTGTGGCGATGGGGGAAACCGGGCTGGACTATTTCTATACGCCGGAAACAAAGGTGCGCCAGCAGGAATCTTTTATCCATCATATTCAGATTGGCCGTGAGTTACAAAAGCCAGTTATCGTGCATACCCGCGATGCGCGAGCCGATACGCTGTCTATTCTGCGCGAAGAAAAAGTGACGGATTGTGGTGGCGTACTACACTGTTTTACAGAGGACAGAGAAACGGCGGGCAAATTGCTGGACCTCGGATTTTATATCTCGTTTTCCGGCATCGTCACGTTCCGTAACGCAGATCAGCTCCGTGATGCCGCCCGCTATGTTCCTCTGGATCGGTTGCTGGTTGAGACGGATTCTCCCTACCTTGCGCCTGTACCGCATCGTGGAAAAGAGAACCAGCCCGCCATGACCCGTGACGTTGCGGAGTATATGGCCGTAGTGAAAGGTGTTGCCGTTGAAGAACTGGCGCAGGCAACCACTGATAACTTTGCCCGCCTGTTTCACATCGACGCTTCTCGCCTGCAATCCGTTCGTTAACTGACTTTTTTTAAAGCTCGTAATTAATAAGCAAAGCGAGTAAAGTTCACCGCCTCAAAATGGGCGGTGAATAACCGGTTTGACACATTCAGAAACGCATTTTATCGAAATGTGCGGATTTTACGGCCATCCACGACTGAATTGTGATAGCCGTCAAACAAAAACAAACTGAATTATTTTACTCTGTGTAATAAATAAAGGGTACTTAGATGCCCTGTACACGGCGAGGTTCTCCCCCCTCGCTAATGCGTGAGAACGTAGAAAAGCACAAATACTCAGGAGCACTCTCAATTATGTTTAAGAATGCATTTGCTAACCTGCAAAAGGTCGGTAAATCGCTGATGCTGCCGGTATCCGTACTCCCGATTGCAGGTATCCTGCTGGGTGTCGGTTCCGCTAACTTCAGCTGGCTGCCAGCCGTTGTATCGCACGTAATGGCAGAAGCAGGCGGTTCTGTTTTTGCAAACATGCCGCTGATTTTTGCCATCGGTGTCGCGTTAGGCTTCACCAATAACGACGGCGTATCTGCACTGGCATCCGTTGTTGCCTACGGCATTATGGTTAAGACCATGGCTGTTGTTGCGCCGCTGGTTCTGCATTTACCTGCTGAAGAGATCGCAGCTAAACACCTTGCTGATACGGGTGTTCTCGGGGGGATTATCTCCGGTGCGATTGCAGCGTATATGTTCAACCGTTTCTACCGTATCAAATTGCCTGAGTATCTTGGCTTCTTTGCGGGTAAGCGCTTCGTTCCTATCATTTCTGGTCTGGCCGCTATCTTCACCGGTGTGGTTCTGTCCTTCATTTGGCCGCCGATCGGGACTGCTATTCAGACGTTTTCCCAGTGGGCTGCATACCAGAACCCGGTCGTAGCGTTCGGTATCTATGGCTTCATTGAACGCTGCCTGGTGCCGTTTGGTCTGCACCATATCTGGAACGTTCCATTCCAGATGCAGATCGGTGAATACACCAACGCTGCGGGCCAGGTATTCCACGGCGATATCCCTCGCTATATGGCGGGTGACCCGACTGCGGGCAAACTGTCTGGTGGCTTCCTGTTCAAAATGTACGGTCTGCCGGCTGCCGCTATCGCTATCTGGCACTCTGCTAAACCAGAAAACCGCGCGAAAGTGGGCGGTATCATGATCTCCGCGGCGCTGACCTCGTTCCTGACCGGTATTACCGAACCGATCGAGTTCTCGTTCATGTTCGTGGCACCGATCCTGTACATCATCCACGCAATTCTGGCTGGTCTGGCATTCCCGATCTGTATCCTGCTGGGTATGCGTGACGGTACGTCGTTCTCCCACGGTCTGATCGACTTTATCGTTCTGTCCGGTAACAGCAGCAAACTGTGGCTGTTCCCGATTGTCGGTATCGGTTATGCGATTGTTTACTACACCATCTTCCGTGTGCTGATCAAAGCGCTGGACCTGAAAACTCCGGGTCGTGAAGATGCTACCGAAGACACCAAAGCGGGTGCGTCCGGCGAAATGGCTCCGGCCCTGGTTGCGGCATTCGGCGGTAAAGAAAACATCACTAACCTCGATGCGTGCATCACTCGTCTGCGTGTCAGCGTCGCTGACGTTGCCAAAGTGGATCAGGCTGGCCTGAAGAAACTGGGTGCGGCGGGCGTTGTAGTGGCGGGTTCCGGTGTTCAGGCTATCTTCGGTACTAAGTCCGATAACCTGAAAACTGAAATGGATGAGTACATCCGTCACAGCTAAGCAGTAAAAAGTTGGGGAGAATTAAGGCAGCCTGCGGGCTGCCTTTTTTAATGCATTAATTGGCCTGAACGCGAATCGGCGCAGTGGCGGCAAACAACCACGGACGAGCCTCTGCGTTCACGCGTGGGGATAACGTCTCTCTGACCTGCTGGTGGTAATCATCAATCCACTGCTTTTCAGCCTCACTTAGCAGATGCAGTTCAACCAGACTTAAATCAATTGGCACCAGCGTCAGCGTTGAGAAGCGACAGAAGCCAGGACGACTGTTGATAATCTCCACCTGATTCTCAATACGGATCCCATATTCTCCGGCCAGATAATAACCCGGCTCGATGGTAATGATATTGCCTGCAACCAGAGGCCAGGGGTTTACTTTTTTGGCAATGCGATGGGGCTGCTCATGGATCAGGAGCTGATGGCCTACGCCGTGTCCCGTACCGTGATCAAAATCCAGACCCAGGTCCCACAGCGCCCGACGGCTAAAGGCATCCAGTTGATGACCCTGAGTGCCGCTGGGAAATTGCAGTGAGATAAGCGACAAAAAGCCTTTCAACACAGCGGTGTAATGCAGACGACGCTGCGGATCCTGTGGACCAAACGCGAGGGTGCGCGTTGTATCCGTCGTACCATTATGGTACTGGCCGCCGGAATCATTCAGATACATGGCCTGAGAGGTAATGGGCGTATTGGTTTTTTCGCTGGAATGGTAATGGCACATTGCGGCATTGCTGGCTGAGGCCGAAATCGTGTTGAAGCTTTGCTCGATAAATCCCGACTGCTGCTGGCGAAATTCCAGTTGCCTGGCCTGCGCTTCCAGCTCAGTGACCGGATTGCCTGCCGCTTCGCGCAAGGGAACTTCATGCGTAAGCCATGCCAGAAAGTTAACCCAGGCCGCGCCATCTCGTTCATGGCATTCCCGATAGCCCGCCAGTTCAACGTCATTCTTGTGCGCTTTCATCAAGGTGATGGGATCGGGTGCCCATAAGACTTCGCCACCGTGTTCTACAATGGCAAAACGCAGCGCGACCGGGGCGTAGTCTTTATCGACCAAAAAGCGTTTCCCTTTGGCCAACTGCTGGCAGCGGGCAAGAAAACTCTCTTGTGGGGCCAGCGTGAGCGTATTCAGCAGTGCAGCAGGGAGCTGCTGGGTTTTGTTGCTATCAACAAACCATTCCAGCTCGCCGCTGCGATGGAGCAGGGCGAACGAAAACGGCACTGGCACCATTGGCAGATCGGAACCGCGCACATTCAGCAGCCAGGCAATGTTATCCGGCAGCGTGATCGCCAGAACGTCGGCCTGTTGTTGCGTGAGCAGATCCACGACGCGGGCACGTTTTTGTGTGCTGCTTTCCCCGCTGATTTCAATGGGCATTTCATGAATGATGCCGCAGGGTGCTGCCGGGCGGTCAAGCCATACCTGGTCGAAAGGATCTTGCTCAAGAGATACCAGCTCGCAATGGGTCGCCGACAGTGCTTCAAACTGGCTGTTGACCATCAGCAACGGTTCAAAGCCGATACGCGCGCCGGCAGCAACGTGAGACTGCAAATAGTCGGCCAGCGGTTCGTCATGTAAATGGTGAATTTCAAAATCATCCAGCGAGACTTCATTGCGCACCTGGACCTGATAGCGTCCATCGACAAACATTAATGCGCGGTCGCGCAGGACCAACGCGAGACCAGCGGAGCCGCTAAAACCGGTCAGCCAGGCCAGCTTATTGTCATGCGGTGTACAATCTTCGCTTTGGTGAGCGTCGGCGCGCGGAACAATCATGCCATCCAGCCCTTGCGCTAACAGCAGGTTGCGCAGAGCGGAAAGAGGAGTTGAGTTGTGCATAGTTACCTTCAGGCCTTAACGGAACGGCGGTTCGTTGAACGTACGTAATTTACGGGAGTGCAGTCGATCGCCTTCAGCACGCAGACGATCGATTGCCCGAATACCTATTTGCAGGTGCTCGGAAATGGCACCTTCATAAAAACGGTTGGCCTGACCAGGCAGTTTGATCTCGCCGTGCAGCGGTTTATCGGAAACGCACAGCAGTGTGCCGTAAGGGACGCGGAAGCGGTAACCCTGGGCGGCGATGGTGGCGCTTTCCATATCAATAGCCACCGCGCGACTGAGGTTAAAACGCAGCGCAGAAGCGGAATAGCGTAACTCCCAGTTGCGATCGTCGGTGGTGACGACGGTACCGGTACGCAGGCGCTGTTTAACCTCTTCGCCGGGCATGCCGCTGACTTCTTTGGTGGCGTCATACAGTGCGCGTTGTACTTCCGCAATGCTCGGAATCGGAATATCCGGTGGTAGCACGGCATCCAGCACATGGTCGTCACGCAGATAAGCGTGGGCCAGAACATAGTCGCCAATCGCCTGACTTTCGCGCAGGCCGCCACAGTGTCCAATCATCAGCCAGACGTCAGGGCGTAGGACGGCCAAATGATCACAAATGGTTTTAGCGTTAGACGGGCCAACGCCGATATTGACCAGCGTGATCCCCTGACCGTCGGCGGTGATTAGATGCCAGGCGGGCATCTGATGTTTCTTCCAGGCGAGATCGGAGATGGCCTCTTCCGGAGCTTCCGTTTCAGCGGTGATCCAGATCCCGCCTGCGCATGACAGCGCGATATAAGGGCTGTTCGGATCGAGGATCTGGCTGCAGCCCCAGCGCACGAACTCATCGACATAGCGGGTGTAGTTGGTGAACAGCACAAATGGCTGGAAATGTTCAACCGGCGTTCCCGTGTAGTGACGCAGTCGTGCGAGCGAAAAATCTACTCGTCGGGCGTCGAAGTGCGACAGCGGGGAGAATTCTGCCGGATGATAGGTACCGTCGGCTGTTTCGTCGCCGATTTGTGACAACTCGGTAGTGGGGAAATGGCGCGTTAATCCGGCGCTCATCGAGCGGTCGAGCGTCAGTTCAGAACCGTCAATCACATAGGGATAAGGGATTTCATGCTGCGACGGTTCGACGGAGATATGCGCATCATAATCCTGATACAGCAGCGTGAGTTGTTCTTCAAGATAGGGACGAAAAAGCGACGGACGGGTGATCGTAGTGGTATAGCTGCCCGCATGGGTAAAACGGCCATAGGCACGGGTTTTCGGGGGATTGGTGGCGCTGCCATCCCAGGTGACACAAAGCGATGGGTAAACAAAAAGACCATTATGGCGGGCGATTATGTCAGGGAGCGTCCCTGTTTCAATGTACTTACCAATGGCGCTACGCAGTGCTTTAACCGACTGCTCGTACAGCGCGTCCAGTTTATCCAGTGCCTGAGTTGGGGTCAGGCTGGAGCCCTTATTGTTCATGTCTGTCTCCTTGTTCCATAGATGTACTGCTCTCCCGATAGTATGTCACAGGAATATGAAACAAAAGTCAGACGTTGAGGAAGATTGTGCGAAGGCCGAATGACCTTCGCATCAGGGCTTAACTGTGCTGCTTATCCCGCATCAGCAATGCAGTGGCGGCGGAAATAAGACACCCGGCCATCAGATAAATGGCCACGCTGTGCCAGTCTCCGCCCGAGAATGTTACCAGTGCTGCAGCAATGAAAGGGGTAAAACCACCGCCAACCACACTTGCCACCTGATAGCCAACGCCTGCGCCGCTGTAGCGATAACTTGCGCCAAACAAACCGGTAAACATAGGCTGCTGTACACAGACCACCATATCGTGCGCAATATTGGCCAACATAATCGCGAAGAACACGATCCAGAAAATAGACTGTGCTTCCAGCGCCATAAAGAACGGGAAGGCGCTCAGCGTACCGACCAGTGCACCGGTAATGTACACGCGCCGTCGACCAAAGCGGTCGGCAAGCCAGGCAAAGCAGGGGATGGTGAGACAGCTCAGTCCTCCCACTAACAAACCGATATTCAGAAACAGCTCGCGGGGTAGGCCCAGGTTCTGCGTAGAGTAATTAAGGGCAAACGCGGTGACGATATACATCGTCAGCAGTTCACATAAGCGCAAGCCGATAATTTTTAAGAATGCGCCCGGATGGCGGATTAACGCCTCGACCACCGGTAACCGCTTTTTCTCTGGTTGCGCTGCCTGTTGCTGCTGTTCGAATTCGGCTGATTCATCCATTCTGTTACGCATCCACAACGCGCCCAAAACCAGTACGATGCTGAACAGGAACGGAATACGCCAGCCCCAGCTCAGGAACTGCTCATCGGTAGTTTGCGAGCTAATCAGTGATACCAGACCGGTAGAAAGCAGCAGTCCGACGCCGTAACCGACCTGAACGCCACTGCTGTAGAAGGCTTTTTTATTTTTCGGCGCGCTTTCGACCGAGAGCAACGCCGCGCCGCCCCATTCACCACCAACGGCGAATCCCTGAATGGCGCGCAGCGTCACCAGCAGCACAGGGGCCCACCAGCCAATAGTGTCAAAAGAAGGAATAATCCCTATCAGCGCAGTGGCAATCCCCATCATCCAGACGGTGAGCATCAGCATGCGTTTACGGCCAAGGCGATCGCCAAAGTGGCCGAAGATAACCCCGCCTAATGGACGGAACAAAAATCCGACGCCAAAGGTGGCAAATGCGGCAAGTGTTCCCATTGCCGGGCTAACCTGCGGGAAGAACTCGCGATTAAAGACCAGTGCGGCGGTGATGCCATAAAGCAGAAAATCATACCAGTCGACCACGGCGCCAGCGAAGCTACCAAGCGCAGCGCGTCGGGCACGATGAAGCGAAGAGACGTCCTCTTGGGGACCCGCGGAGGTGAGAGTGGAATCCATAGTTATCCTGTCTGTACTGTCTTTTAGTTATTAGTATTTGAATTGGGCTACACACATTGCAGTCGATATATTAGTGACCGTTATGAGATTACCGCGACAGACGGGAAGAGAAAACGATTATCTCCCTCACCAGAGGGTTACATGAAAAATAAGACGAATGAAAAACAGAAAAGCAAAAAGCCCGCTTAAAAGCGGGCTTCTCTAAATTTGGCTCCTCTGACTGGACTCGAACCAGTGACATACGGATTAACAGTCCGCCGTTCTACCGACTGAACTACAGAGGAATCGTTTGAACGAGGCGCATATTAGCGAGGGCGATGAGGCTTGTCAAAGGGGGAAATACATTTGTGCGTTCGTTTGCTGACAAAATCAGCAAAGCGGCGATCTTTCCGTCTTTTTATGCTTTTGCCCCATTCTGGTGCGCGTCTACCTCTTCCAGGGCAGCCAGAATGAGAGATTCAGGTGTGCAAAAAGTCCATTCTTCACCTTTGAGCCTGACTTTACGCGGTTTTAACCGTAAAACACGGCTGCTGACTAAACTGGCAAGCATCTTGCAATCCTGAATTTAATGACTGCCAGCACGGGTTCTGGTATTCCGACAGGAGGCAAAATGAACTTCAGACGACTGAAATATTTCGTGAAAATCGTCGATATTGGTAGCCTGACCCAGGCAGCGGAAGTGTTGCATATCGCGCAACCCGCGCTGAGCCAGCAGGTTGCTACGCTTGAAGGCGAACTGGATCAGCAACTGCTGATTCGCACCAAACGCGGCGTCACACCGACGGAAGCGGGGAAAGTGTTGTATGCCCATGCGCGGACGATTTTACGTCAGTGCGAGCAGGCGCAACTTGCGGTCAATAACGTAGGTCAGACCCTGGGGGGACAGGTCTCTATTGGCCTGGCGCCGGGGACGGCGGCGTCAGCCATCACTATGCCGTTATTACAGACAGTACGAGCAGAGCTGCCCGATGTGCTGGTCTATTTGCATGAAAACAGTGGGGCGGTGCTGAATGACAAGCTGCTCAGCGGGCATTTAGACATGGCGGTGCTCTACGAGCGCTCACCCGTGGCGGGTATCAGCAGTCAACCGTTGCTTAAAGAGGATCTGTACCTGGTCGGGACGCGTGATTGCCCGGGGCAAAGCGTCGATTTAGCCGCGGTGGCGCAGATGAATCTGTTTTTGCCACGGGATTACAGCGCAGTTCGCCTGCGTGTAGATGAAGCTTTTTCGCTTCGTCGCCTGACGGCCAAAGTGATTGGCGAAATTGAATCTATCGCCACCTTAACGGCTGCCATCGCCAGTGGGATGGGCGTCACAGTGTTGCCTGAGTCGGCGGCCCGTTCATTATGTAATGCCGCGAACGGCTGGATGGCGCGGATAACAACCCCGTCGATGAATCTGCCATTATCGCTGAACGTCTCAGCCAGAGGGAGCTTATCGCCGCAGGCACAGGCCGTGAAGGAGATCCTGTTGTCGCTGGTAAGCCGTCCGGCACTGGAAAACCGCGAGCTACAGCTGGTCAGCTAAACCTTATTCCCTTCAGGAATAAGATGCGGGTTTTTATTATTTGTTATGCCGGGCATCAGACTTTAACAATAGCGTAATGTCTGATGTGCCCGGAGCAAAAAGTGAATTTCCAGCAACTTAAAATAATCCGCGAGGCGGCCCGTCAGGATTACAACCTGACGGAAGTCGCGAATATACTGTACACCTCGCAGTCGGGAGTCAGCCGACATATTCGTGAACTTGAAGATGAACTTGGCATTGAGATTTTTATCCGTCGCGGTAAACGCCTGCTGGGCATGACCGAACCGGGCAAAGCCTTGCTGGTTATTGCCGAGCGTATTCTGAATGAGGCCAGCAACGTTCGCAGACTGGCGGATCTGTTTACCAATGACACGTCCGGTGTACTGACGATTGCCACCACGCATACACAGGCACGCTATAGCCTGCCCGCGGTGATTAAAGCCTTTCGTGAGCTCTTCCCTGAGGTGCGTCTGGAACTGATCCAGGGTACACCGCAGGAGATTGACGTACTGTTGCAAAACGGTGGGGCAGACATCGGGATTGCCAGCGAGCGACTGAGCAGCGATCCGCTGTTGGTAGCTTTTCCCTGGTTTCGTTGGCACCACAGCCTGCTTGTTCCTCACGATCATCCCTTGGTGAAAACGTCTCCTCTCACACTGGAATCTATCGCCCACTGGCCATTAATTACGTATCGTCAGGGGATTACGGGGCGTTCCCGTATCGATGAGGCATTTGCCCGTAAAGGGTTAGTGCCGGATATTATCCTCAGCGCCCAGGACTCGGATGTGATTAAAACCTATGTGTCGCTGGGGCTGGGAATCGGGCTGGTGGCAGAACAATCCAGTGGAGAGCAGGAGGAGGGGAGCTTAACCCGTCTGGATACCCGGCACTTATTTGATGCAAATACCGTCTGGCTGGGCCTGAAACGCGGGCAACTGCAGCGCAACTATGTCTGGCGATTTATTGAGCTATGCAACGCAGGGTTATCCGTCGATGAAATCAAGCGCCAGGCGATGGAGCCAGATGAAGCCGTGATTGATTATCAGATATAATGCAAAAAACCTGCTTAGTTTCCTAAGCAGGCTTCTTAAATATGGCTCCTCTGACTGGGATCGCCGTAGCCAGTAAGTGGCTGATTGGTAAGCTAAACCTAAAAGTTGGGTTGTCAAGACCACAAGAGTGACCACCAATTTTGTTTGGTTTTTCCTTTCTGAACGCGAGCCGAGTATTATGGTTTGTACACCATTTCATCTATGCTTTCCTTCAAACCAGATAAAGCGCAAAGATGGCTGCGAGGTAGATGAGTCAAGGATTGCTACATAACATCAGGAGCCAGATAAATGATGGAAGGCCAACTAATTTTCTGCCCGGACTCAATACTACGCTTTCGCTCTGACTATGATGAAACGACGGCCCTCCCGTTACTATCAATACAGCAAGCCATTTCAGACACCGATCCCTTTTTTCTTCTCAGGTTCTTTCGTCATACCGTGATGATTGAAGAAGGAACAACGCTGGCGAATATCTTTTTTGCGATTGAGCCGTGGAAGGAATTGCTAACCGCTTACTTGGAGCGGGATGTTGGGGCCTATATTGTCGAAGTAAGAAAACCATCTAAACCTACCACATGGGATCTTGAGTGGATTGGCATTGATCGCCGCAGCTCTGTTTACCGCGCATATCAGCATCAGGATATGGGAGACGGTGAGGATTTTACAGCCTGGTTCAACCGTGAGCGGATCCCCACTGACGAATTTGATATAGAAAGTAGCTGCGATGCTTCCGGTTTTATCAAAGGTGATAGAGAACGCTGGAGCCTTAGCGAAAATGTCCACGAAATTAAAAATCTGCCAGTGATCCTCTACAGCAAGCAAACGCTGATGACCTTACAGAAGGATGAGCTGCTAAGAGAAAGTGCCTCTGGGGTAAATAATGCCGATCGTAGCCGTTTTGTTTATGGGGATACCTCTTTTTCCTTCTATGAAGTAATGGAAGCGATCTTCATTAGTGGTTTGTTCTTCCATACCCCAAGTACTGCGACAAACTGCTTTGACGGGTTAAAAAACAGTCTTGATGGACTGGAAAACGAGGCGTCGAAGGAGACTGAATCTGATCTTACCGACAGTGAAGAAGAGAAACCGCTAAAAGTAGAAGTTGCCGAAGGGGCTTTTGATTCCCTGATTACCCATATGGAGTCTGAAACCGAAAACTGGCAGCTGCTCAAGAAACAGTGCCAAAAAGAGGGTTCTTTGCCAGTCAGAATTGGGGGTATTACACCAGCAAAGCCGCCTGAGTTGCGATTGTGTGGAGAGATTTGCCGGGATAGCAGTGGCGTTTAAGTTGTTATCGATTTCTATAATGTTTTTGAGGAAGAGGTTGAATTTATGTCACTGTTTCAGCGAGAAAAAAAGATCTCCAGCTATTTATTTGATATAACAGCATGGAGACTGAACGAGAAAAGCCGAGGTGAGCTTTATCATGGACAATGTCGCACCTACACCGCAGCAGTTTACTAGCCCACTAAGCTGCATACTGTTAAAAATCAGTAAATACCAGCCGAATTTACATCTTACCCCTAATGAGTTTAGTTATCTGGCGGCGATGGCTATGTGGGGTATGGAGGAGTCAGGCGTCGAATCAAATAGTGAGCATTACTTGGTTCAATCCGGCTACGATGAGACGACATGTCACAGCATTATCCGTTATGTTGATGAAAGAATAAATGAAGACCCTAATACCTCCGATGTTCGGGTTAATAACTTTCTGAAACGAGCGCTGGAACAGGGATTGTTGTCACTGGCCGGAATGTCTGTCGCTGATGTTGGTGGAACATATCGTTTGACTCAGTTGGCACATTATTTGTTAAAACCATTCCAACAATCTGATGAATTAGAAGATAAAGAAACATTAAGTCAACGTTATCTGAGAATTGATCAGGAGCTCTCCAGTTTAAATGCTACCAGCGACGGAGAAAAAATTACTGACAGTGAATGGTTGGTGAAGGTAGAACTTTTTTTACCGAGTCTGAAAGATCTGCTGACGGGTGTTTTTAAAAATCAGGAATTCCTTATCTCTAAATTTCATTCAATGCGCTCTGAGATACAAACTGAAATTGGTATTTCTCTGGAAACAGAAATTCAGCAACTCCTGGAAATAATACGCACGCTGGCTGGTCAGATCAACGATTTGAGAATGTTAGTAATGAACCGTGCCGATGCGGTATTAATGCAACTGGAAATTTTGCAAAATACAGTCGTGCAAAAAGGTGGAGCTCAGCGATTAAAAAATACATTATCCTCTTTGTTTGGTTCATTAGTGGATGTTCGAGAATTTGCTAATCATTCTTTAAGGGATTTATCCGGATTCTTTAGCAGCGTGCTGGACCGTATACGCATCCGCATCGCGTTAGATCCCAATGCTAATCTGGGGTATTTAATCGATCGTACTATCGAGTTGTTTGGTCGGTCATCATGGTCGTTAGCATTACCTTCGACGGTTAAGCTAATGCAATTACGTGAATGGGACACACCTCCGCCTCCGGCGGATAACGCGTTATTTCTTGATGATAATGATAATGAAGAGCTAGTGCGGGAAATGCCTGCATTTCAGTTAGAGAGTTTCGCAAGGGAATTTGTTGAAAAGGCATTAAGTGATAATAAACCGGTGAGTAACGTTTCTGTCATCAGAAATATTTTAAGAAAATTCCCGTTCAATGAAACAGATCGACTTCGTTTGGCACAGTGTGCAATAAAGGAACTGATGAAACAGAGTAACAATATTAAGGATGATATCTCCCCGGAATGGGTTTTAATGGATGAGTCAGCAGAATATGAAATCGAAGAGCAATGGCTAATTTCACAAGGTGATCTCAATGACTGAGCTTGAATCTACAGAGGGTGATCAATTTAATACATTTATGGACGTGATGAAATCACCTCTATTCCCCGTTGTAGATTATAAATTACGTAGAGGGATTAATATATTACCTGCGGATTATATGCTGTATTCATTTGTTAATCAGGCATTTCATCCGCTTTGTGAATATTACGACTGTTTGTCTTTAACTTTATGCTTTTCCAATGAATCTGTTTATTATTTACTGCCTCAGCGTCGAGGGAAAATACCCTTGGAGCAATTTAATGAGTTACAGATGGTCACTGGTCTGATTATTGTTGCAATGGAACTCGAAAAACAGCTTAGTCAAAAAGAGTGGTTCACAACGAATCAATTACTGGAGCGAATGAGTAATCAATTATCTGAAACCAGACTGCTGGAGTTATTCCGCCGTCGCCCTGGTCAACAAACCCAATATGATTTATCTAAAATCCAGGATGAAATAAGGAAATCGCTCATAGTATTCGATCGCTATGCTTTTATTCAACTATCTAAGGATCGGCAATCCTTCCAGACAACACCCGCGATCTATCGTTTTATTGAACCGCTGCGAGGATTACAGCAAGAGTCAGAAATTCCACAACGCTTGGCTGAACTGATCCAGGAGGGTTATTTGGTCAATATTGATGAGGTCGCGCGGGATAGTGTAGATGAAGATTTGGCAGAGAGCGATCGTTTCTCTGCTGAAGAAGAAATGGATACAACGGGCGATTTATTTGCTTCCGGGACTCATGAAGGGGAACAATTGTGAACCACTACCCTCTGATACGTAGCCTTAGTATTGTCAACATTAATGGCATTATGGCCCGAACATTAAATCTGGTAAATCCTCACGCATTGCGCACGTCGCGACAGTATGGCGGTACCGTTTCATTGTTGGGCAATAATGGTGCGGGAAAAACGTCTTTGTTGGGCGCGTTTATGTTCAGCCAGATCCCTGATATTCGCTACATTAGCTTAGGGACTAAGGATGATTTCAAAGTTTCAACATCAATAAAAGACAGCGAAATGTTTCCACGCTTAGGGCAGCCCAGTATTGTTGCTCTGGAGATTGAGGCCCGAGGGACAGGCCACCGGCATCTGTACGTCGTCAGGGCTGAAAAAAAGACAGGAACAACATTAGATACCCAGCTATTTTGTTTGAAACTTCCCGATAACGTTAACCCACTGGATTGTTTACTTGATCGTAAAGGACAAGTGGCTCATCCGGTTACGACAGATCAGTTACGCGATAAAGCAGCACTATTAGGATGCGCTATTCAGACATTTAAAGACCCAAATGCCTACATGTTGGCACTGTTTCAGCATGGCATTTTACCCCGGGCCTGCCAGTCATCCGATGATAAATACCGTCTAGCCCAGATCCTTCATTCGGCAATGGCAGGGCGTCTGGATAAATCGATAGAAAAACACCTCAGCGCTTATTTAATGGCCCATACTCGCGGGAATATACATTCCGTAGTTAATATGGTACATGAGTCCATGATCAAAGTCAGGCTTACGCAGCAAGACCTGCAAAATTATCAAAAGGATTATCAATTTTTTAATTCATTACTTACGTTGAGCTTATTATTTTCAGCCAATACGTGGTCAGTTATTGAGATAACACTGGCGATGAATGGTGAAGAGTGCACGACTATTCAAAGAGAAAAATATCGGATTGAACGTGAGCTGGAGAAAATTGAGGAAGCCCTGAGTACTCTCAGACACAAAGAAGATGCCATCAAATCAGACTGGTCAATAACGCAGCAACAGATTGAGGGTATTGAGCCCCGGTTGTTATATGCTCGTGACGGTAGGATTTACTTTGATCAACAGCAAAAAGCAATTGGCGAACTGAATAAACTTGAACCGCAGTTAGAGAGTGCGGAAGAAGCAAACAAACTCCAGCAAAGCATTGTTGATGAGCTGGAAAGAAAAAAAAGTGAGAATGAAGAAAGCCAGCTACGTACCGCCAAACAGTTATCTAATGTCGTTACGCGTTATGACATTGCTCAGAAAATGGCATCGCAATACAACCACGCAAAACAGCTCTATGATGAGATTAACCAATGGAATATGGCTTTTACGCTGTCCGGATTAACCACATTCATTGAACAGTTAGCGAATCAGGAAAAAGAGGTGGGGAATGCATTCAGTCATGCAACGCGTCAATTACGATCTCATCAGGATATCCTGAATGCTTATACTTTCGCTGCAAATAGTGCACGAAAATTGGGGGATGATATCTCTCCTCCAGACGCTCAGCGCTGGTTTATGGAAAAATGTGCTCAACTGGCAAAATGGCGTATCGAAGACGCTCAACTGGGTGGATGGCAGCAACATCAAAAGACGTTACAAAGCGATCATCAAAAACAGCGGCGACTTCAGCAACGGCTTCGTGATGCTGGCATGCTATCGTTACCATCGAGCGATGAGGATTTTGCGCAGCAACTGGCGATGCAACAAGAGCAAGAATTGCACTTAAATGAAAAAAAGGAACAATTAGCGCAACGTCAGACTGAAGTAGAGGAACAAATTAAGCAGCTTGATATCGATATTGCACGCTTTGAGCAACAGAGTCAGCAGTGGCACCAATATCAGCCATCGGTTAGCTATTTAAGCACTATTTTCCCTGATGATGATTTAACACCGCAACGCTGCGAGCAACTTATTCTTGACCATGCGTTACACATTAAATCACGTTGGCAGGTGGTCATTGGCTACGAAACGGAAATCAAACAGTGTCAGGTGCGTCGTGACAAGCTGAGTGGAAGAGAAGCCGGATGTCTTGAGTATTTACGGACTCTTGCCGCTAATGTATCGGGAATATCGGTTGCTGAACTGTACGCAGATATCGAAGTACATGACGCCGGATATTTTGAGGCGGCATTAGGGCCGTTAATGTTTGCCATACTTGTCAATGGTGATGTTGATGATGCTGTCAGACAATTGCTTACACAATACGATGAGCAATGGCCGCTTCCCGATGTTTTGTTGATCAGTGTAACCCAGCCTATAGACGTTTTACGCAACGAGCCGTTCGAGTCGGAGTTACTTTTTAAAGATATCACCAACGAATATAACACGGTGGAGAGTCTCCTCCCGCCCTGGTGTGTTATCGATGAACCGCGATACCGCCGTATCAGCCAGATACGCTCAGAGCCCGTATTAGGTGATAAAGCCCGCGAGGCGCTTATCCTTCAATTGGACCAACAGATTCAACAGGCAGAAGAAAAGAGCGCGACGCTGGAACGTGAGATTGAAGACGTTGAACGCCATAACGAACATCTTAAGGCCATTAGCGTGGCCCCCTCATTTATCTGGGGTGACGAACCGCCACTGGAGGATACTCGCCGACAGCGAAATCATCGTCATACCGCTCTGACTGATATTGAAGAAAAACACAGAATCGTGTCCAGTCAGTGGAAAAAAAGCCGGAGTCTCTTGCTGGCGCTACAGGAATGTGAGCCAGACAGTAAAATCCTGTTTCGGGATTTTCCTCAGGAGTTGGCCGGGATTGCAGATCAGATAAAGCGGGCTGAAGCTGCCGGACGTGATATTAAACGCTATCAGCCGTTAATTAATCAGATAGAAAAAGAGTATCCATTACTACGGGAAGAATACCCGGAGAATATAGCGCAAGTACGCCAACAGGTTGAGCAGAGCGAGAAAACCTGGCAAACCTCTGCAATGCGAGTTCGGTTAGTGAAAGAGTTAGACAGAGTGCGTGCTCACCTTAACCCGGAATATGTTAATGCTCAGAAAATACTGGAAGATGAAGCACAAGCACAAATCCTCTTATCTGGCGATCAGAAACGGCTGGAAAAGGATGGCGAACGGATCAAACAAGAACTCACAACTGCAAAAAATGAGTTAGCTGAAAATGATAAGTTTTACTCAGATCTGATATCCGCGATTACTCACCACCGCGAGAATCGTGATGAGGCTAAAAATAATCTGGATAATTTGCCATTTCCCTACACATTCGGCCTGGAAACTAAACTTGCCTCACAACTCACGCATTTACAGGGTCAACTTAAAAAACTGAATAATAATTTAGGAGAGTGCAATACAAAAACGACTGAAACTCATCAGCAACGCTCAAACGAAGAATTAAACCTGAAAAACCAGAATGATAAACTCACTGTCCTGACAGAAAAAATTGAACAGATAACTCAGCAGCGCAACGGAATTATAAGCGCATTAAAAACCGATGGCTCTTATGGTGAGCTGGAACCTGCAATGCGCGAGATGCTGGTAAATCGAAAAGCACTATCACCAGGAACGCCATTGCTGGTCGATCAATCATTGCTGGCTCAGTTGACCCGGCTAACTGTTGAATATTCAATTTCCTCAGCCGACCCCTTTATGCAGCAATTAGCGTGCTGCTGTCAGAGTACATCTGACATCGCTGAAGTCTGTGCCACGCTTTATAGCCACGCAGTGGCGCTGTTTCGCCGCCGTGCCCGTCAGGATATCCAGCGCACCACACAACCCCGGGAAATGCTACTGGCATTGTCTCAGGCGGCGAAAGATGCACAGATGATGCTGGCTGAAACCGAAGCCGCGTTCCAGATGCGTCGGGATGAACTGGCCGATGCGCTATCGCGACGGATTAACGATGAAAAAAGAGCGATAAGCCGGTTAAGTGCTGAACTTACCGGAATTGGCTTTGGGCAGGTTGCCAGCGTGCGTCTGGAAGCCAGAACAGTTAAACATTTTCAGGATACTCTGAACGCCCTGAAATCAGGCGGTTATGGTATGGACGATCTCTTTTCCACGGCAGGAACCGTTACTGAAGCGCTGGCTGGCCTGTATAAAAAAATCAATCAACATGAAATTGATGGTTCACATTTGCTGGATCACCGTAATTATCTGGATATAAAAACGCTAATACAGCGTCGTGGTGCAGAGCAGTTTGAGCCACTGAACGCTTCCAGCCTGTCAACCGGGGAACGAATCGGCTCCGGGCTGGCAGTGCTGATTGCCGTGCTCAGGCACTGGGGACGTAGCTCTCACGGCAATAAAGAGCCTTTCACTTTGCCGCTGGTGATGGACGAGGTTTCCCGTCTGGATGCCGCTTCTCAGGCGACAGTCCACGAACTGGCGGTAAGAACTGGCTGCCAGATGTTGGTTGCAGCTCCGGAAACGTTAGGGAAAATTACCGGAACCGGCTACCAGTTGGTGCGCATAGTCAGAACTGAGAACACGGGAGTCAACGGACAAAGTGTTACGCGCCATCAGGTGAAAATTACCGGCGTCCGTGACGCCCAGCAGTTGCCATTTGACGTTGATAGCTATCTGGCTACAGCAGAGAATGCTGAAAGTGACGAGGTGAAAACAATTTAATGCATAATGAACTGTTTCAGTTAGGTTTCCCGGTTAGTGAACTTGGCGATATTCTTCAGCAACTGAAAGAACGGCAAATGATGTCCGAAAATGCTAAGGAAAAATCGCTACGAAATTATCTGGCTGAACTGGGTATTATCATTCCTTCCACGCGCAATCGCTGGCGGTTAGTGGAAAGTGAACGTCTGGAAATTCTGCTCGCGCAGGTGAAGCAACAGATACAACAACAGATCATTGGCAGAAAAGAGCATCGTCCGGTTATCCCTCGCCGCATGCAGAGGATCCATCATAAATCAGCGTCAGCATGGCGAGGTAACAGTAAAGCAGGTCTGAGCCAACCCTTAGTCAAAGGGCAGGTCGTTACCTATGATGATGTCTTACGGCTTCGTAGCCAGGGGACGGAACTGCGGCTAACGTTTACCTGTAATAGCGGGGAAAATGTTTTGTTTGCAGATGATGAGAGTCGATGGCGTTCGGAGTGCTGTTTGCCAGAACGAATGCTACTTGATTTATTCTCTGTGAACATGAAATCGGCGCAACTGATCATGACCGTCGAGAATTTAGGTGCTTATGTTGATATGCCGCTTGTTGATGGTTTGATACTGATCTTTGCTCCTGGTCTGAACTATCTCCCCGCCTGCCGGTGGATTTCTCAGTATGGGCAGGATATACCCTGGGTACATTTTCCCGATCTTGATCCGAATGGTCTGACGATTGCTCGACAACTATCCCACTCATTGGCCCGACCCTGCCGGATCTGGTTACCGGACTTTTGGCCGTCAGCACACCAGGTTAATGACATGATTGGGGCTGGTAAACATGCCTGGGATTCCGCGCCGGATTGCCCTCAACTTACGCAATTAAGGCAGGAACAGCGCTGGATTGAACAGGAGGTGCTGGTTGTGGATTACCGTTGTATTGCAGCGATACAGAAGTTGATGGGTAATCCGATGGAAGAAACGGTAACAATATAAGTTACGAGGCGATTTAGCTGAACGGCGCTTTCCTATATCCTAAGAAAAATGCTTTAATTGTTAAGCTTATTTATTGATAATTTTATGAAAACCATCAAGTACAGGGTGGATTATGGCTCGACCACTAAGAAAATTAACCAGAGAAGGTGTGGTTTATGCTCGGCGAGAAATCGTTGAGGCCGAGATCAATGAACTTGAAAAGCTCAGTGATGATGATGTTGCAAGCAGAGGCGTTGTTTGGCCTAAAAACACCCCCGGTTTTATCTCGAGTGAAGCTTTACTTTATTTTGTACGAAATCCGGATAAGGAATCTGCGCCGCATTTTGTTTATCTGATTTGTCATAATCCTTTGAACCGCAATAACAGTTTTCTATTATCGGCCTTCTTACCACGAACTAAGCTCCCGCCTGCACAAAATGCTTCATGACCTGAAAGAAGCGCCTGATGTATCAGGATGGTCGCCGTTTTACCGGTAATGCAGCCTTTGAAAACTGCCGGACCTGTCTTAGGACGGATTAAGGCCTCCTTTACGCTTAGCTACATTAAGGAAACCATAATGAATCTGGCTAAAAATTGCGCTCCGCCAACCATTGATGTTATATTAAAATATAATATCCGGAGGTGCTCTATGTATACCACTCGCCTGAAAAAGGTTGGCGGATCCGTCATGCTGGCGGTTCCTCCCGCCGTGTTGAAAACGCTGGCTCTGTCGACAGACAGCGAAGTGGGAATGACCATTGATAATGGCTGCCTGATTATTGAACCCCAGAAACGGCCCCGTTATTCGCTTGAGGAACTACTGGCGCAGTGCGATCCGCACGCCGAAATGAGTGAAGAGGAGCGGGAATGGATTGATGCGCCTGCGGTGGGCAAGGAGATCCTGTAAATGGACAGAGGGGAAATCTGGCTCGTCTCACTGGATCCTACAGCCGGACATGAACAAAGCGGAAAACGTCCGGTACTTATCGTTTCTCCGGCCTCATTTAATAAGTTCACCCGGCTACCCGTTGTCGTTCCCGTCACCAGCGGCGGAAACTTTGCCCGCGCAGCCGGTTTTACCGTCTCCCTGGACGGTGTGGGAACAAAAACAACGGGCGTTATTCGCTGCGACCAACCCAGAACGATTGATATGGGGGCCCGGAATGGTAAGCGTCTGGAACGTATACCCGAAGCTGTCGTAAATGAAGTGCTGGCCCGGCTGGAAGCCATTCTAAGCTGAGGCTTTCGGTGTGATTAACAAACGTAGAAAAGCAAAAACCCTGCTTAGTTTCCTAAGCAGGGTTCTTAAATATGGCTCCTCTGACTGGACTCGAACCAGTGACATACGGATTAACAGTCCGCCGTTCTACCGACTGAACTACAGAGGAATCGTGTGAACGAGGCGAATATTAGCGATGCCACTCAGCGTTGTCAAAGCCTGAATAGATAAATGCGATTGTTTGCTGAAATATTCCCCATTTCGCCGCTTATTCAGACGCAGCCGGTTGTTTTATGCACTTTTCACGCTCGGGGCGAGGATATTTCCATAACCAGCGGCCTGTAACCATACGCCAGTAAAATAACGCGGCGCGCACGGCCCAGTCGAAGAACATCCCTAACCAAACGCCGACTACACCCCATCCTAATACGATTCCCAACGTGTAACCCGCCACAACGCGACAGCCCCACATGCCCAACATCGATACCCACATCGCAAAACGCACATCACGTGCGCCTTTAAACCCTGATGGTAGCACCCAGGATGCTGCCCATATCGGCATAAACGCTGCGTTGAGCCAAATTAGGATGACTATGACCTCTTTTACATCCTGATCGTGGGTATAAAATGAGGCCATAACGCCGGCAAAAGGGGCGGTTAGCCAGGCGATGGCGGTTAAGCCGATTGTTGAGAGCCAGAATATATGGCGTAACTGGATTTCCGCTTGGGCAATCTGACCATTTCCCAGACGCCTGCCGGTAATGATTGTCGACGCGGAGCCTAAAGCATTCCCCGGCAGGTTGATGAGCGCGGCGATGGAAAATGCAATGAAGTTTCCGGCAATTACGCTGGTTCCCATGCCGGAGACAAACATCTGCGTTAACAGTTTACCGCCATTAAATAGCACTGACTCAATACTTGCCGGAATACCGATCCCCATAACTTCCCAGATAATGGCGAGATTGAGCGGCTTAAAATAGCTTTTGAAGGGAATACGCAGTGCCGGATTAAAACCAATCATCAGCACCCAGATAATGGCGAACGCACCGATGTAGCGTGAAATGGTCAGCCCGAGTCCTGCCCCCACAAATCCCAGCCCTTGCCAGGAAAAGACCCCGTAGATCAGGATGCTACTGATGATGATATTTAGGATATTCATACCGCCATTAATCAACAGCGGAATTTTGGTATTTCCGGCTCCGCGGAGTGCGCCGCTACCGATCAAAGCAATGGCTGCCGCCGGGTAGCTGAGCACCGTTAGTTCCAGATAGGTGAGTGCCAAAGCCTTAACATCGGGGGTGGCTTCACCGGCGACAACGTCAATAATCTGTTCACCAAAATAGTGAATGACCGCTGCCAGCACGGTAGCAAAAATCGTCATGATCACCAGCGATTGTCTGGCTGCTGCCCTTGCCCGTCGACGATCTCGTTTTCCCAGGCTAAATGCTACCACCACCGTGGTTCCCAGATCGATGGCGGCAAAAAACGCCATGATGACCATGTTGAAACTGTCGGCGAGACCAACGCCAGCCATTGCTTCTTTTCCCAACCAGCTAACAAGGAAGGTACTCAGTACGCCCATCAACAGCACACAGGTGTTTTCCAGAAAAATGGGGACCGCAAGCGGAGTGATTTCGCGCCAAAAGAGAACCTTATAACTCTTGCGTTTGGCATACCAGGGCGTGCGGGAAGCGACCTGGCGTAAGGCAGCGGAGACGTTCAAAGTGGACCTTAAAGAAGAAAGTTGAAACCTCATTTCAAATGATGAGGGAGAAACCAAAAAGCTGCAAAGTTTTTTCCATTTAAAATGTCTGGAAATGCAACAAACTGTCGAGAGAAGCATCAATTGAAACTTATTCGGGGAAATGGGGTTTGACAAAATTTTTTTCGCCGCTAAGATAAGCCTCCACAACGATTCCTCTGTAGTTCAGTCGGTAGAACGGCGGACTGTTAATCCGTATGTCACTGGTTCGAGTCCAGTCAGAGGAGCCATATTTAAGAAGCCCGCTTAAGGAAACTTAAGCGGGCTTTTTGTTTTCTCAGTCCAGTGCATCCACCTGACGAGCAGGTGGAGCGTGATGTGTTTCGAATCAGAACTGATAGCTGGCGGTGACGCTGACGTTGCGCGGCTCGCCATAGACGATAGATCCGTCGACATTGGTGTCGTAGGTTTTATCGAACAGGTTATTGAGGTTACCCTGCACAGAGAAGTTTTTCGTCACCTGATAGCGAGTGAATAAATCGACCAGGGCGTAGCTTCCCTGTTCCGCGCGGAATGTGCCATACGGCGTGACCGTATCGCTATAAACACGATTCTGCCAGTTAACCCCACCACCCACGGTCAGTTCCGGCATGGCTGGCAGGCGATAACGGGTAAAGAGTTTTACTGTGGTACGCGGTAGGTTCGGGTTTACCGCATTGCCTTCGTTGTCTTCAGCAACATAGCGTGTCGCGCCGAACGTCATCTGCCAGTTATCGGTGATCGCACCGTTAACTTCGAATTCGACCCCTTTGCTGACCGTTCCATCCATCGCTCTATAGGCCGTGTCGCCATTGCTACCGGCAATTGGTACGCCGGTTGATTGGCCCACGTTATCCTGTTCAATGCGGAACACCGCGAGGGTGGTGGTTAAACGGCTGTTCATCCAGTCGGACTTCAGGCCAAGTTCATAGTTATTGCCGGTAATTGGGGAAAGGTATTTACCGGAACTGTCGCGCTTGTTCTGCGGCTGAAAGATTGAGGTATAGCTGGCGTACGTAGACCAGTTATCGTCAATGTCATACACCAGGCCCGCATACGGCGTGGTGTGGTTTTGTTCCATGCTGTAGGCGAGGGTGTCGATACGCCAGTTGGTATAACGCGCGCCGACAATCAAATGCAGTGGGTCGGCCAGCGAAATACGTGTTGCGGCGTAGAGCGATTTCATGTGCGTGGTATCGTCCTGGGCCAATGACTGCGGGTTCCAGTTGGTTTCCGGGAAGTTACCATCGAAGGTATAGAAGCTGCCGATTTCGTTGGGGAATACGTTCGACCACGCACTTTCGTAACGGTTATTCTGTTTGCTGTAGCTGCCGCCCAGCATCAGATTATGCTGACGACCAAACAGGTCGTAACCGCCGTCGGCGAACAGATCGACGGCATCCACCTTACGCTTGCCGCTGTTCCAGCCGGTACCTCCGACGTAGTCATAGCCCGGACCATAGCTGCCATACGGGCCAATCAGCGTACCATCGGCTTTATTGACATAGGCATCGACGTACATCATTTTACTGTCAAATTTGACCTCGGAGTGGGTGGCATTCATGGTCGCCTGCCAGGTATCGGCAAAAAGTTGCTTGATGGTGACAAACACTTTGTTGAAGTCTTTATCGTTGTACGCCCAGTCCGGCGCAGTGCTGCGCGAGCGGTCATAGCTGTTTTTGCTGCCGTCGGTATTCCAGCGCGGCAATCCACCCCAGGTTGGGCTGTTGATATCAATGCGCTGGTATTCATAACCCGCAGACAGGCTGGTGGTGTCGCCCAGATCGGCATCGACAATCCCGGAGAAGAACATTTTTTCGCTATTGTAGCGATCAAGCCAGGCGTCGTTATTCTGGTAGCCCGCCACGATGCGCCCGCGCACGTTGCCGTCTGCCGTGAGCGGGCTTTGCAGATCGGTCACATATCGTTGTTTATTCCAACTGCCATATTCCGCAGAAACATTACCGGTGAACTCGCGGCTGGTGGCATGCTTACGGATCATATTAATCGAGGCTGAGGGGTTACCCGTCCCGGTCATTAGCCCGTTTGCGCCACGGACAACTTCGACACGCTCAAAAAGGGCCGTGTCGGAAAGGGCATCACCGAGATTCCAGCGGGATTCAAAATAGGTCGGAATCCCATCGACCATATAGTTATCAATCTGAAATCCGCGAGAGTAATAGCTACTGCGATCTGAATCCGCCTGACTTCTGCTTATCCCCAACGTGTTGTCCATCACATCGCCCAGCGTTTGCAGTTGCTGATCTTCCATGCGCTGCTGACTGATAATACTGACTGATTGCGGAATATCGCGCTGCGTCATCTGCATTTTGGTGCCAGCAGTCGTTGATTTAACGCTGTAATCCTGCTCCTCGCTGGATGTAGCTGGAGCAGAGCCTTCAACGATAACCGTCTCTTCAGCAGGGGCTGCGAGGCTGGTGGAAGGCAATAGTGCTAACGTGATGCAGGCTGCCAGTACAGAAGGGGCAAGCCCCGGTTGGCGTTGGTCATCCCCGTTGTGTGTTGTGAAAGACATCGAAAAGACCTTGATAATTATTAATATTAAGTTCGAATCACTGAGGTTGTGATGAACCCTTTGGTTGTAAATTATTAAGTTCGCACGCGAATACAAATGCGAAATATACGCATTCACATTCAATGTGTAAACAGATGCTACGGCATAAGTGAAATGTTGTTTCAGTACTATGATTAAGCAATAGCGACGGGAAATGGTTATAAGAACAGCAGTGGCAGGGCTTTTTGCTTAAAAAATCGAGGGTTAAAGTTGAAAGAGCGTGAGTAACTCGCTCATACTCTATACTCGCAGAGTGACCCGGCGTAGCATGGCATAACGCTTGGGCTGTTAATGAAAAAGGAAAACGTCGTGGCAGAAGAAACTATATTCAGCAAAATTATCCGTCGTGAAATTCCGTCAGATATCGTGTACCAGGATGAACTGGTCACTGCGTTTCGTGATATTTCCCCTCAGGCACCTACGCACATTCTGATCATTCCTAACGTCCTGATCCCGACCGTCAACGATGTGACGGCGGAACACGAGCAGGCGCTGGGTCGCATGATCACCGTAGCGGCGAAAATCGCCGAGCAGGAAGGCATTGCTGCGGATGGGTATCGTTTAATTATGAATACCAATCGTCACGGCGGTCAGGAGGTGTATCACATTCATATGCACCTGCTGGGCGGGCGGGCGCTTGGTCCAATGCTTGCGCATAAAGGTCTGTAAGCATGACCAGAGGATGCATTGCACTTTCACTGAGCTTGCTGCTACTGGCTGGCTGTCGGGCACATCCTGAAATTCCGGTAAGTGATGAACAGTCGCTGGTGATGGAATCAACGATTCTGGCGTCGGGCATTACAGCAGAACAGCCGACGTTAACCACGTCTGATATTCAGGCCTCAGCATCCTCGCGACTTTATAACGAAAGACAAGAACCCGTTACCGTTCATTATCGGTTTTACTGGTATGACGCCAGAGGACTGGAAATGCATCCTCTGGAAGCGCCACGCAGCGTGACTATCCCGGCTCATTCGTCGGTGACGCTGTACGGCAGCGCCAATTTTCTGGGGGCGCACAAGGTTAGACTTTATCTTTATTTGTAAGGGGTGAATCTTGATGATCAAAATGAATCGCTACGCACTGATTGCCGCGCTGGCGATGTTTCTCTCTGGCTGTGTGGCGCAACGTGAGCCCGCCCCCGTAGAGGAAGTGAAGCCGGTGCCGGAACAGCCCGCGCAGCCGCAACAGCCGGTGCCGGTTGTACCAACGGTGCCAAGCATACCGCAGCAGCCGGGTCCGATTGAGCACGAGGACCAAACGGCGCAGCCGACGCCGCGTCAACGTCACTATGACTGGAACGGGGCTATGCAGCCGATGGTCGGTAAAATGCTGCAGGCTGACGGCGTCAAAGCGGGAGGCGTTCTGCTGGTTGATAGCGTGAATAACCGGACCAACGGCTCGTTGAATGCCGGTGAAGCTACCGAGACCTTGAGGAACGCGCTGGCGAATAACGGCAAGTTTACCCTGGTTTCCGCCCAGCAGTTGGCTGTCGCCAAACAGCAGTTAGGTCTGTCGCCGAACGACAGTCTGGGAACGCGCAGCAAAGCGATTGGTATCGCCCGTAACGTTGGCGCACAGTATGTGCTCTATTCCAGCGCCTCCGGCAACGTCAATTCGCCGGCCCTGCAAATGCAATTAATGCTGGTACAAACTGGCGAGATAATCTGGTCAGGTAAAGGTGCCGTACAGCAACAATAACCGGCTAAGGCGCGACGAGGTGTTGTCGCGCTATTTCCCGCAGTATCATCCCGTCGTAGCCAACCAGAGCGGCCTGAGCGGCGGGAGCTGCATCATCGAACACGATACCCACCGCTTAGTGTTGCGCTCTCATCACGACCCTGACGCGCCGGAATCGCATTTCTTACGCCACTATCACGCGTTAAAGCATCTGCCTGAAAGCCTTGCGCCGCGCCCCCGCTTTTATATACGAGGGTGGATGGCGGCCGACTTTTTTCACGGTAAGGTAGAATCCAGATTGCCGGACGCCGACGAACTCGCTGGCTTATTGTATCATCTGCACCAACAACCCCAATTGGGCTGGCGAATCAGTCTGCTGCCGCTACTCGAACAGTACTGGCAGTGTGGCGATCCGGCGCGTCGTACGCCATGCTGGTTGCGAGCGTTGAAGCGACTCAGGAAAAGCGGTGAGCCTCGACCTTTGCGTCTGGGGCCTCTGCATATGGATATCCACGGTGACAACATCGTTCGTACAGCATCAGGGCTGCGGCTGATTGACTGGGAATATGCCGGAGACGGTGATATCGCTCTGGAGCTGGCGGCGGTATGGGTCAACGACGAATCTCAGCACCAACGGCTGGTTAGCGCCTACGCCCAACGAGCGCACATTGAACAAAACGCGCTGTGGCGGCAGGTCAGACGATGGCGGCCCTGGGTCATAATGCTGAAAGCGGGGTGGTTTGAGTATCGCTGGCGACAAACCGGCGATCGACAATTTATCAGGCTGGCCGATGAAACCTGGCGGCAGCTAATAATGAAAGGATAAGGAGAGCAGTGTGGGCCCAGTAATGTTGGATGTCGAAGGGTATGAGCTGGACGCTGAAGAGCGTGAGATTCTGGCGCATCCGCTGGTAGGTGGGTTGATTCTCTTTACCCGAAATTATCATGACCCGGAACAGTTGCGTGAATTAGTGCGCCAGATTCGCGCGGCATCACGCAATCATCTGGTGGTGGCGGTAGATCAGGAAGGCGGCAGGGTACAGCGTTTTCGCGAAGGATTTACGCGTCTGCCCGCGGCCCAATCCTTTGCTGCGCTGCACGGTCTGGAAGACGGCGGCAATCTGGCTCAGGACGCCGGATGGCTAATGGCCAGCGAAATGATCGCAATGGATATAGATATCAGTTTTGCGCCGGTGCTGGATGTGGGGCATATCAGCGCGGCGATTGGCGAACGCTCTTACCATGCCGATCCGCGGAAAGCGCTGGCTATGGCGACCCGCTTCATTGACGGTATGCATGCTGCTGGCATGAAAACTACCGGTAAACATTTCCCCGGGCATGGGGCAGTGACGGCGGATTCGCATAAAGAAACCCCAACCGATCCACGTTCAGAAGCCGAAATTCGTGCAAAAGATATGTCCGTGTTCCAGACGTTGATTACGGAAAACAAACTCGATGCCATTATGCCTGCGCATGTCATCTACAGTGACGTGGACCCGCGTCCGGCGAGCGGTTCGCCACACTGGCTGAAAATGGTGCTGCGTCAGGAGCTTGGTTTCGATGGCGTCATTTTCTCCGATGATTTGTCGATGGAAGGGGCGGCGATTATGGGAAGCTATGCGGAGCGTGGTCAGGCATCGCTGGATGCGGGTTGCGATATGATCCTGGTCTGCAATAATCGTAAAGGCGCGGTCAGTGTGTTAGATAATCTGTCGCCGATCAATGCAGAACGTGTTACACGTTTGTATCATAAAGGTTCATTTTCACGTCAGGAACTGATGGACTCGGCACGCTGGAAGACGGTAAGCGCCCAGCTCAACCAGCTTCATGAGCGCTGGCAGGAAGAGAAAGCAGGTCATTAACGCAAGTTTGGCGAGGATGCGATGATTATCTATTTACACGGTTTTGACTCTAACAGCCCGGGCAACCACGAAAAGGTGTTGCAGCTACAGTTCATCGACCCGGATGTCAGGCTGATTAGCTACAGTACGCGGCATCCTAAACATGACATGCAGCATCTACTGAAAGAAGTGGACAAAATGCTGCAGCTTAATGTGGACGACCGTCCGCTGATTTGTGGCGTGGGGCTCGGGGGATATTGGGCTGAACGGATTGGTTTCCTGTGTGATATTCGTCAGGTAGTGTTTAATCCCAACCTGTTCCCGTATGAGAACATGGAAGGAAAAATCGACAGGCCTGAAGAGTATGCCGATATCGCGACAAAATGCGTGACAAATTTCCGCGAAAAGAATCGAGATCGCTGCCTGGTGATCCTGTCACGTCATGATGAAGCGCTCAATAGTCAGCGTTCGTCAGAAGAGCTGCATCATTTTTACGAGATAGTCTGGGACGAAGAGCAGACGCACAAGTTTAAGAATATCTCCCCGCATTTGCAGCGCATCAAAGCGTTCAAGACGTTAGGTTAATCCTCAATGAACGTGTAAAAAACCAGCCTTCGGGCTGGTTTTTTTGTTCTTAAAGTTCGTGTTGTCTATCTTTTCAGCATCAAAACTTGATACACATCAATTTTGGTATGACCAATGCACCGTTCGTGTTATTCTCACTCTCGAAGAACATTTTCATTATCGTAACTTGTTGTTAATTAAAGGCTATGCCTGTAACTTTTAATTAACAATTGGTTAATAAATTTAAGGGGGTCACGTTGACTACACCATTAAAAAGAATCGTGATTGTCGGCGGCGGTGCTGGCGGACTGGAAATGGCGACACAGCTGGGTAAAAAGCTCGGACGCAAGAAAAAGGCCAAAATCACGCTGGTGGACAGAAACCACAGCCATTTATGGAAACCGTTACTGCATGAAGTCGCGACGGGTTCCCTGGACGAAGGCGTGGATGCACTGAGCTATCTGGCGCATGCCCGTAACCACGGTTTCCAGTTTCAGTTGGGTTCGGTGGTGGATATCGATCGCGAAGCGAAAACCATTACTCTTGCCGAGCTGCGCGATGAGAAGGGCGAGCTGCTGGTTCCTGAGCGCAAAGTCCCGTATGACACGCTGGTGATGGCGTTGGGTAGTACCTCCAACGATTTCAATACGCCGGGCGTCAAAGAAAACTGCATTTTCCTGGATAACCCGCATCAGGCGCGTCGTTTCCACCAGGAGATGCTGAATCTGTTCCTGAAGTACTCCGCGAATCTGGGCGCTAACGGCAAAGTAAATATCGCCATTGTCGGCGGCGGTGCGACGGGGGTTGAACTCTCAGCCGAGCTGCACAATGCGGTAAAACAGCTGCACAGCTATGGTTACAAAGGGCTGACCAACGAAGCGCTGAACGTTACGCTGGTAGAAGCCGGGGAGCGTATTCTGCCTGCGTTGCCGCCGCGTATTTCCAGTGCTGCGCATAATGAGTTAACCAAACTGGGCGTACGCGTACTGACCCAGACGATGGTAACCAGCGCTGATGAAGGCGGACTGCATACCAAGGATGGCGAGTACATTGAAGCCGATCTGATGGTGTGGGCTGCGGGGATCAAGGCGCCAGACTTTATGAAAGACATTGGCGGTCTGGAAACCAATCGTATTAACCAACTGGTGGTTGAGCCGACTCTGCAGACCACGCGCGATCCCGACGTGTACGCGATTGGCGACTGCGCTTCCTGCGCTCGCCCGGAAGGTGGTTTTGTGCCGCCGCGCGCTCAGGCTGCGCACCAGATGGCAAGCTGCGCAATGAACAACATTTTGGCGCAGATGAACGGCAAGCCGCTGAAAGCGTATCAGTACAAAGACCACGGCTCTCTGGTTTCACTTTCTAACTTCTCTACCGTGGGTAGCCTGATGGGCAACTTGACCCGTGGTTCGATGATGGTAGAAGGGCGTATTGCGCGCTTTGTGTACATCTCACTGTACCGCATGCACCAGATTGCTCTGCACGGTTACTTTAAAACCGGTCTGATGATGCTGGTTGGCAGCATTAACCGGGTGATCCGCCCGCGTCTGAAACTGCATTAATACAGCTTATGGCGTCGGATGATTGTACTTATCCGGCGCCTTCCTTCAGAGTTCTCCGAATCATCCTGCCTTCGCTCCTCCTCGTGCTATTTTCATCCGTAATCTGATTGGCATTCCTTACCTTCTGTTGCAAAGTTGTTGCTAATAGCAAAAAAGGAGGAAGTCCCGTGAATAAATCTATGTTGGCGGGTATAGGGATTGGCGTAGCTGCTGCGCTGGGTGTTGCAGCGGTGGCCAGTCTTAACGTTTTTGAGCGTGGCCCACAGTATGCACAAGTTGTCTCTGCAACACCGATTAAAGAGTCGGTAAAAACACCGCGCCAGGAGTGTCGGAACGTGACGGTCACACACCGTAAGCCGGTACAAGATGAAAACCGTATCGCGGGTTCCGTGCTGGGTGCGGTTGCTGGTGGCGTTATCGGCCATCAGTTTGGCGGCGGACGCGGTAAAGATATTGCTACCGTGGCCGGTGCTTTAGGCGGCGGTTATGCAGGTAACCAGATCCAGGGTTCGATGCAGGAAAATGATACGTACACCACTACGCAGCAGCGTTGTAAAACGGTGTATGACAAATCTGAAAAAATGCTGGGCTACGACGTGACGTACAAAATTGGCGATCAGCAGGGGAAAATCCGTATGGATAAGGACCCCGGCGCGCAAATTCCGTTGGATAACAACGGACAGTTGATACTAAATAACAAAGCGTAAAATAGCATTATCCTGAACATTAGCCCCCCATTCGCTCAGGCTGGGGGGCTTTTTTTATCAGAAGGTTAAGGCGTAGTTCAGACCAAAGGTGCGGCCCCGGCCTTTGTATTCATACAGTGACGGGCTACCGTAGGTTGGGCTGTACAGCAGTGGCGCACGTTGTCCCCACAGCGTGGTGTACTCTTCATTCAGCAGGTTTTCTACGCTAAAGGTCAGTTTACCCAACGGGAGCTGATAGCTGCCGATAAAGTCCATCGTGTTATAGCCGTCCAGCTTATTGCCGCTGGCGTCCGTCAGATCAAATGTTTGCTGGCTCTGTACGCGCAATGTCCACGGTTCAGGTGCCCAGCCGACCCACGCGGTGGCTTTGGACGGGGAAGCCAGGGTGACATCCCATTTCTGCCACTTACCGTTTTGCTTCACTTCCGATTTAATGACGTTGAAGTTGCCGCCCAGACTCCAGTCCGTATCCGCAATGAAATAATCCACCGCACCTTCAAGGCCATAAATACGGCGATCGTCGGGCTGGACGTTAATGGTCATATCGCTGCGATTGATAACGATCGATTTATCCGAAGTGGAGTAGTAAGCGGCCAGCTGCGTGCGCAGACTGTCGCCAGTGTAGCGCCATCCCAGTTCGTAGGAATTAACTTTAATCCCCTCCAGGCGTGAGTCCGCCACGTTGACGCTGCGCTGGAGCTGGTAATGATCGCCAACCAGGGAATAGGTGCCGTTACCGTAATATTTCCCCGGGTCCGGAAGCTCCACGCCCTGAGAGAAGTTAAACCATGTCTGCTGACGGTCGGTCAGGTGGGCGAGGATACCGGCGTTAAACAGGAAATTATCGTAATCGGTTTTACCGCCAGGAATGGTATCGGCGGAGTTTGCCAGGCCGGTGGCAATTCCCTGTTGTTGGGCATAACCAACGAAATCATCCACCCTGTTTTCGGTCCATTGATAGCGCACACCGCCACTGAGGGTAAAGATGTCGTTAATGTCATAGCTGTTCTGCAGGAAAGGCGCGAAGTTGGTGATGCTGTAACCGGGGTAACGCCCGGTGGTATAAGCGGTTCGGTTGTCCATACCGCCGGAGGGCAGGGACCAGGCCAGATCGAAGAATTTCTGATTGGAATCGAAGGTTTCGTGATCGGTATCGACGCCCCACGTCAGCTCCCAGTTATCCATCAGCTGGCTGTTGAGGGTGATTTTGGCACCAAACTGGTCTGTGTCCTGCTGCGATGCGGAGAAACTGGTGACCTTACCTTTGCTCAGCGTAGGGAAGGGGTAGAATTTCAGCGATTCGTCACGGTAATAGATTTGGCTGACCAGGTTCTGGCCGAAGAAATCCGCGTCTGAATACTGCAGGCTGATCAGATGACGCTCGGTGCCGGGAATACGATCGGAATTCAGTCCGCTGCTGGTATAAGCCTTACCGTTTCCCGTCACGGCGGACATGTTCTCGCCAAGATCCAGTCCGTAATCGTCATCCCCCTGGCTCTTATAATACTGCGTAACCAGTTGTAACTGACGGTTGTCGTCAAGCTCAATCGTCCCGGTGCCCATCACGTCCAGACGATCGGAGTGTTGCAGGCCAGTTTGGGTGTTATCCAGCAGCAGGGCATCGTGATTGCCGTCATACCAGCCGCCAAACCGTTGATACGCGACGGACATACGCCCGGAAGCGCGATCGGTTCCTCCGCTCACCGCTGCGGCAACGCGTTCATCATGATCGTTACTGTTATTGAAGCCGCTTTTACTCCCCAGTTCGAGTTCTACTTCACGCTCCGGCTGGCCTTTTTTGGTGACAATGTTGATTAACCCACCGGTACTGCCGCCGCCATACAGTGAGGTAGCGCCTGAGATGACTTCAATGTGTGCGATGTTAAACGGATCAATAGAATCAAGTTGACGACTGTCAGTACGCGAGGAGTTCAGACGGACACCGTCTATCAGTACTACGATGGCACGACCGCGCATATTCATGCCGTAGTTTGTGCGCCCCTGGCTGCTGACATCAATTCCTGGGATTAACTGAGCAAGAACATCTTTGAACTCTTTCCCCCCCTGAACCTGCTGTTCAATCTCGCTTCCTTCAATAACCCAGGTCGTTTGTGCCATTTCTGCCACGGTGCGTTGACTACGGTTGGCACTGACGATGAGGTTATCTTCCTCAGCCGCGATGGCTGGGAGAGTTAAAGACAACAGGAGAGGATTGAGCACCCAGAGACGCTTATGCATTTGTATTCCTTTTAAAAAGAGTCGATCTGTTTTTGTTATGGCGGTAGAGAAACCGATGGTTACATTGTGAAACAGGCGTTAAAACAAATGCGAATATTGCTGATAATAATTGTTGTTATCAATACATTTTACAAAAAATGATCGGATAAGATGATGAAAACACTGAATAATGTAGGGGTAATCCGCGGGAATCTAACCGGGGGCTTAATCAGCTCCCGGTGGTGTCAGTACTGCGGGGAAATAGCGGGAAAGGGTTAAACTTTGATAAGTTCAGGCCACAGTCGCAGAGTCGTGTGTGCGATCTGCATCAGTTTTTCAAATGTCGCGCCTTCACGGGCGCTGATCGACATACCCTGTAAAATACAGTTCAGGTATTCGGCCAGTTTTTGCACGTCGCAATGGGACGGAATTTCGCCTCGTTGCTGGCGCTGGTGAAGGAACTGGGTAAGCGTCTGTTCCTGCATTGCATGGCGGGATTTCACCGTGTGCGCAATATCCCGGGAAGAGGCCGCCAGTGTCGCGGAAGTGTTAATCATGAAACATCCCGCCGGGGTGTCTTTACTGGTAAAGCAGGTCGCTATTGCGGTGAAATAGTCTTCCAGCGCGCACTCAAGACTTTTTTCTTCACAAAACAGTTGGGCTTCATGCTTCGCTGCGAAGCGGGTGATGTAGCGGTCCAGTACGGCACGAAACAACCCCTCTTTATTGGTGAACTCCGCATACAGCGTGGGCGCTTTTGCGCCAGTTGCTTCTACGAGATCGGCGAGCGATGTCGCTTCATACCCGTGCTGCCAGAAGAGTGTCATGGCCTTATCAAGCGCGGCTTCCCTGTCGAACACTTTTGGTCGGCCACGGCTTTTTTTAGCACAACCTGTCATTTCAGTTGTCATGGCGCCGATGTACCTTTGTTGGGTTTATTGAATGACCATTATAAAAATATTCGACTGCACACTCCAGCGGATTAGCGATAAAAATAATTTAACGCTATTGATATGAAAAATAAGGTCTTTGTATTTTATATAACGATCATTATAAAAAAATGTTGACGTGTGACCTGGATCACATCTATGATTTACCTATCGATCGTTAAGTTAATCTTTGCGACACACATTCATCTGCTAAAGGTCACTATCATGAAAAACGTAAAAACTCTGTTTGTTGCTGCTGTTCTTAGCTCACTCTCATTTGCAAGCTTTGCTGCCGTTGAAGTTCAGGCCACACCTGCGGGCCAACAGAAAGTCGGTACTATTTCTGCGAATGCGGGGACTAACTTAGGTTCTCTGGAAGATCAACTGGCGCAAAAAGCGGATGAGATGGGGGCGAAGTCTTTCCGTATTACTTCTGTTACCGGTCCTAACACCCTCCACGGGACTGCAGTTATCTACAAATAAGATTTAACCCATCGCAATGCCACTGCGAGTTAAATAAAAAACCCCCGCGGAATAAAATCCAGCGGGGGTTTTTTATGCGCTGAGTTTACAGCGGTTGTTGAGCAACGTCGTGATGACGGGTGACATCGACCGGCATGCCTGAGCGAATCTCCATTGCATGTTCCATGACGGCAGAGTCCGTTTGCGCCGCATTCTTAAACGTCTGCATGGATGCGTTCAGCACGATCGGTAGCAATTGCGGGTCGTCATTGATTTTTTCGGACAACGGCTGGTGTACTTCAACCAGGCGCACGCCGTTAGGTTCAACAGATGCTTTGATTGGCGTATTGATAATATTGACCTTGGTTCCTGGCTTCACCTGACGGAACAGAGTTTCGATATCACCGTCGCGTAGACGAATACAGCCGGAACTGACGCGCATTCCGATGCCAAAGTCAGCATTAGTTCCGTGCAGCAGATACACGCCGCCGTATGCCGCTAAGCGAATGGCATGATGGCCCATCGGGTTATCCGGCCCGGCAGGCACTACGGCAGGAAGGTCGATCCCGTTCGCTTTGTATCGCGCGCGGATATTTGCCGTAGGCGTCCAGGTTGGGTTGGCACGTTTATCAGAGATGGTGGTTACCATTGTGGGCGTCAGCGTGTCACCGCCTAACTGGCCAATACCAATAGGATACACGGTCACCGAATTTGTCCCTGGCTGGTAATAATAAAGACGCAGTTCGGCGAGGTTGATAACAATGCCTTCGCGCGGCGCGTCCGGCAGCAGGGTTTGCAACGGAATAGTCAGCACGCTGCCAGGTCGTGGTACGTAAGGGTCAACGCCGGGGTTGGCCTGTAGCAGCGCCAGAAAGCCGACATTGTATTTTTTCGCAATCGCTTCCAGAGAACCGCCATTGTCTTCGACAACGTGAACGGCATTCTGACCCACCACGCGGCTTCCCGGTGGCGGCAGCGGCCAGGTATTTGCCTGGGCCGGAAGTGCTAACGCGAAGGTCGCGGCAAGCGTAAAAAATGCTAACCAGCGAGAGAGTCGTTTATTGTTTAACATCACCATAAATCCATTGTTTTTACGTGGTTTTTATTATGTAAAAGTAAACAAGAATTATGGCGGTTTGCAGTGTCGGGAAGTGCAGGGAAGTGCAAAGAGTTTGTAAATTCATCAGGCCGGGTGAGCGGAGGGCTCACCCGGCTTGACGCTAGGCTACTGCGTTTTCTTCAAGCTGGCGCATAAACTGGCGAACCCAGTCGATCCGTGCTTTACGCTCGCCCAACTCCTGCATGAATTTCAGGCGTGTTGGACCATCCAGACGGAAGTGCTGCGGTTGTTTTTGCAGTAAACCAATTAGCCAGACTGGGTTAACATGGTTTTTCTCGGCAAACTCAATAGTACCGCCTTTTTCATTGCCTTCGAGCTTTCTGATCCCCAGTTTCTGCGCCTGCTGGCGTAAACGGGCAATATCCAGCAACGTCCGGGCCGGGTCGGGCAGCAGGCCAAAACGGTCTATCAGCTCGACCTTAATTTCTTCCAGCTCGGTTTCGCCTTTCGCACTGGCAATGCGCTTGTAGAACGACAGTCGCGTGTTGACATCCGGGATATAGTTATCCGGCAGAAGCGATGGCATGCGCAGTTCGACTTCGGTTTGCTGGCTGGTGAGATCTTCCAGCGACGGTTCACGCCCTTCTTTGAGCGCATCGACAGCGTTTTCCAGCAGCTCCATATACAGTGAGAAACCGATACTTTCCATGGAGCCACTTTGATCTTCGCCCAGCAGTTCCCCTGCGCCACGAATTTCGAGGTCGTGGGTCGCCAGCGCAAAACCTGCACCTAAATCTTCCAGCGAGGCAATGGCTTCCAGGCGTTTTTGTGCGTCGGTGGTCATCGCTTTTGGATGCGGCGTTAGCAGCCAGGCGTATGCCTGATGGTGTGAGCGTCCCACACGACCCCGGAGCTGATGCAATTGCGCTAAACCGAAGTGGTCAGCTCGTTCAATGATGATGGTGTTGGCAGTGGGAATGTCGATCCCGGTTTCGATAATGGTGGTACACACCAGCACGTTAAAACGCTGGTGGTGGAAATCGTTCATCACGCGTTCCAGTTCGCGCTCGCGCATTTGCCCGTGGCCGATACCAATGCGCGCTTCCGGCACCAGTTCCGCTAATCTGTCAGCGGTTTTCTGGATATTTTCGACGTCGTTAAAGAGATAATAAACTTGTCCCCCGCGCATAACTTCACGCAGGATAGCCTCGCGTACCACCAGGTTGTCATATTCGCGCACGAAGGTTTTGACCGCCAGACGACGAGCGGGCGGTGTGGCGATGATCGACAGATCGCGCATGCCGCTCATCGCCATGTTGAGCGTGCGCGGAATTGGCGTTGCTGTCAGAGTCAGAATATCTACATCCGCACGCATTGCCTTGATACGTTCTTTGTGGCGAACGCCGAAACGGTGCTCTTCATCGACAATCAGCAGACCCAGATCTTTTAGCTTCACATCCGCTTGCAGCAGTTTGTGAGTGCCGATGAGAATATCGATTTTACCTTCGGCAACCTGCTCCAGAATCTGCGCTTGCTCTTTGGCGCTACGGAAACGGGACAGCATCTCAATGCGTACCGGCCAGTTGGCAAAGCGGTCGCGGAAGTTGTCGAAGTGCTGCTGAGCGAGCAGGGTGGTCGGTACCAACACGGCAACCTGCTTGTGATTCTCTACGGCGAGAAAGGCGGCACGCATCGCGACTTCGGTTTTACCAAAGCCGACATCGCCACACACCAGTCGGTCCATGGCCAGTGGTTGACACATATCGCTGAGTACCGCGTTGATCGCCTGTGCCTGGTCGGGCGTGGTTTCAAACGGGAAGCTGTCGCAAAACAGCTGGTACTGTTCACGGTCATGCTTAAAGGCAAAGCCTTCTTTCGCTGCGCGCTGGGCATAAATATCCAGCAGCTCTGCCGCGACATCGCGGACTTTCTCAGCGGCTTTCTGTCGGGCGCGTGACCAGGCATCGCCGCCTAGTTTATGCAGCGGCGCATTCTCTTCCGCGCCGCCGGCGTAGCGGCTTATCAGATGCAGCGACGACACAGGCACATACAGTTTGGCGTCGTTGGCATAGGTGAGCATCAGGTATTCACCGGTGATGCCGCCCGCTTCCAGCGTGGTCATACCGGCATAGCGACCCACGCCGTGCTCCAGATGCACCACTGGCTGACCGGGATGCAGCTCCGCGAGGTTACGAATTAACGTATCCGGGTTGATGGTGCGACGAGAATCCTGGCGGCGACGCGCCACGCGTTCACCGAGCAGATCGCTTTCACAAATCAGCGCCAGATTGCGTTTGCTATCGATGAAGCCGTGCTCGGCTGAGCCAATCATCAGATAACGACCGTTGTCTACGGCTTCGTCGAGTCGCAATATCCGCTTCGGCGCGACTTTGATGCGGGCGAGCAGTTCGCCTAGTGCTTCCCGGCGTCCTTCACTTTCCACCGAGAAAATTACCGGACCGGTAAAGCCTTCAAGGAATTTACGTAATGCATCTAACGGTGCTTTTTGCTGTGCCTGAACGGCGATATCCGGCAGTTTCTGGAACCCGAGGTTGGTATTCGCCGCTTTCTTCGGCAGACTCTCGGTTTTCAGCTGAACACGCGGCCAGCGTTTAAGTTCAGAAAACAGCTCATCAACCCGCAGCCACAGCGATTCCGGTGGCAGAAGCGGGCGCATCGGATCAACGCCGCGATTCTCAAAGCGTGACAGGGTATCGGCCTGGAAGCGTGCAGCGCTGGTCTCGATATCGCCGGTATTTACCAACAACGTATTGGCGGGGAAGTAACTGAACAGCGGCGGCAGCGGCTCGCTGAAAAACAGCGGTTGCCAGTATTCAATCCCCGTAGGTAACGTGCCTTTGCTGACCTGTTGATAAATATGCTCGGCGTCGCGTTTTACCTCAAACGTATCACGCCACTGACTACGGAACAGTTCGATGGCCGCTTTGTCAGTCGGGAATTCGTGTGCGGGCAGCAAATTAATGGCATCGACTTCTTCCAGCGTGCGCTGAGTGTCAGTATCAAACAGACGCAGGCTGTCGATTTCGTCATCAAAGAAATCCAGACGATAAGGCAATTCGCTGCCCATCGGGAACAGATCTAACAATGCGCCACGCGTGGCGTATTCGCCGTGTTCCATGACCTGATCAACATGGCGATAGCCAGCACTGTCCAGTTGTTCGCGCAGGGCGTCGCGCGAAAGCCGCTGGCCTTTTTTCATGACCAGCGCATGACCGTGCAGATAGCTGTGCGGACAGACACGCTGCATCAGCGTATTTACCGGAACGATCAGCACACCGCGCTGCATGGCGGGCAGTTGATACAGCGTGGAGAGCCGTGAGGAGATAATCTCCTGATGGGGAGAAAAGCTGTCATAGGGAAGCGTTTCCCAGTCGGGCAGGTTCATCACCATCTGGTCAGTAAACTGACGAATCTCATCATGCAGACGCAAAGCATTTTGCATGTCCGGCGCGATCAGCACCACTGGACCCGCGTGACGTTCGGCGATTTCGGCGACCAGCGTTGCGCAGGCGGCACCCGTAAGCTCACCCAACTGGCGCTGATCGGAAGCGCCCGTTGGGAGCGTGTAACGATGTTGTTCAGGCATTCGGTTGTCAGGATCTCGTTTAGATATACATCTGATAAGCAATGTTCTTTATTATCCGTGATCGTTTCTCATAAGCAAATTGATTCGCCCCCGAATGGGGGCAAAAAGCGCGTAGGGGTTAGCGCGAGGCGAGCGATAAAGAGGGCGGGGAAAAGAGCAGATCGGCCACGGTTTTTTGTGAAATCTTACGCACCAGCAGGCCAAACAGGGTGCACAGCAGCAGACAGGCGAACGGATACACCAGTAGCAGGGCCAGCTCCGCGTATGCAGGCCAGGCGGCATGATTGATTTTGGGGATAAGCGTTAAGCTGAACAGCTCAACCAGAATACGGTGTGTGGTGTAGATGGCGATGGTATTGGCGCCAATCACGCTTAACGGACTGGACGCGCGCATGCCAAAGTGGAGCTCGAACTGATAAAACAGCTTCATGATCAGCACAATGGAAAGGAGAGAAAGCAATAGCGAGACATTTGCCAGCCACGCGACGACGGCGACGATTGTGCAACCCAGAACAATGACCGCATGACGGCGCAGGGGCACCTCCTTGATCCACGCCATCAGCGTTGCGCCAAACCATGCGCCGAGGCTATACCAGGGCAAATTGCGAATCACGCTGTTCATTCCCCACCACGGGGTCGGGAAAAAATTGATCGCCACGCTCAGCGCCACAAATAATGCTAACAACGGTATCGCCCAACGGCTGAAAATTTTACACAGAACAAAATAGACAATCAGCGCGTACAGATACCACAGGCTGGTGCTGGCGGTCAGCATCCCGTGGGTAAAACCCGCAATCGAATCCGCATAAGCGGCGTTGGCGGCATGGGTCAGATCGCGCTGCGGGGCGAGCCAGTTATTGAGCGCCACCAACGCCAGCCATTGCACCACACCCCAAAGCACCAGCACCCAGGCGATACTCCAGATCCGTTTATCCACGCAGGTTGTCCACGGGACGTTATCGATGTAGCGACGGATCAGATACCCCGAAATAAAGAAAAACACCGGCATGCGAAACGGTGCCAGGTACAAATTGAGGTAAATCCAGCATTTGCTCAACACCTCTGACAGTGGATGCTGAAAAGTGGTGAGGTGCGGGTAAAATGTGATCACCGAGTGGTAAATCACTACCAGGCAAATGCATAACCCCTTGATTTGATTAATCCATAGTTCTTTTTTATTCATTGAGACGGCGCATCCATATTGATTGCAATAGCCTGCCATCCTGCGCAACCCGCTGTGCGCTGTAATGCGTAACTGTCTGCATTTTGTTTTTTTAGGATAAAGGTCAGGGAGCAGGGTTGCAGGGGAGAGGGACAACTTTAGCGGTTTGATTTATTTATACTTTTAAGAATAGTGCTGACGAACACTTACGGTTCAGTCATTTACCCATTCCGCTTTCGCTTATATACTCGTGACTTTGCTAACAGCAACCAGACGGATTTCATGTACCAACCTGTCGCTCTATTCATCGGCCTGCGTTATATGCGTGGGCGTGCAGCAGATCGCTTCGGTCGCTTCGTTTCCTGGCTCTCCACCATTGGCATTACTCTCGGGGTAATGGCGCTGGTTACGGTGTTGTCGGTGATGAACGGTTTCGAGCGCGAGCTGCAAAACAATATTCTTGGCCTGATGCCTCAGGCCGTCCTCTCGTCTGAACAGGGTTCCCTAAACCCGCAACAGCTACCGGAAAAAGCGGTGGTGTTGAACGGCGTCAACCGCGTCGCACCGATAACCACAGGGGATGTGGTACTGCAAAGTGCGCGTAGCGTGGCAGTCGGCGTGATGCTGGGTATTGACCCGGCGCAAAAAGATCCATTAACGCCATATCTGGTCAATGTGAAGCAAACAGATCTGCAGCCGGGTAAGTATAATGTCATCCTCGGAGAGCAGCTTGCCGGGCAACTGGGTGTTAATCGTGGCGATCAAATTCGCGTGATGGTGCCCTCAGCCAGCCAGTTTACCCCGATGGGGCGTCTGCCGAGCCAGCGTCTGTTTACGGTAATTGGCACCTTCGCCGCCAACAGCGAAGTCGACGGCTACCAGATGCTGACCAACATTCAGGATGCGTCACGTTTGATGCGTTACCCGGTGGGCAATATTACCGGCTGGCGTCTGTGGCTCAACGAACCGTTAAAGGTTGATACGCTGAGCCAGCAAACGCTGCCGCAAGGTACCAAATGGCAGGACTGGCGCGAGCGCAAAGGGGAATTGTTCCAGGCCGTGCGTATGGAGAAAAACATGATGGGGCTGCTGCTTAGCCTGATCGTGGCGGTGGCGGCATTTAATATTATTACCTCGCTGGGTCTGATGGTAATGGAGAAGCAAGGGGAAGTGGCGATTCTACAAACGCAGGGGCTGACGCCGCGGCAGATAATGATGGTGTTTATGGTTCAGGGGGCCAGTGCCGGGATTATCGGCGCGCTGCTGGGCGCGGTGCTGGGCGCATTACTCGCCAGTCAACTGAACAACCTGATGCCAATTATCGGTGTGCTTCTGGATGGGGCTGCGCTGCCGGTCGCCATTGAGCCGCTGCAGGTTATCGTCATTGCGCTGGTGGCGATGGCCATCGCGCTGCTGTCTACGCTTTATCCTTCCTGGCGCGCTGCCGCCACTCAACCCGCTGAGGCTTTACGTTATGAATAAGATCCTGTTGCAATGCGACAACCTGTGCAAACGCTATCAGGAAGGCACAGTGCAGACCGATGTACTGCACGATGTCAGTTTTTGCGTCGGTGAAGGTGAGATGATGGCGATTGTCGGCAGCTCCGGTTCCGGTAAGAGTACTTTGCTGCATCTGTTAGGCGGGCTGGATACGCCAACTTCCGGCGATGTCATTTTTAGCGGTCAGCCGATGAGCAAACTCTCGTCGGCGGCGAAAGCGGAACTGCGCAATCAGAAGCTGGGCTTCATTTATCAGTTCCACCATCTGCTGCCGGACTTTACCGCGCTGGAAAACGTGGCGATGCCGTTGCTGATCGGCAAGAAAAAACCGGCTGAAATCACCGAGCGCGCACGGAATATGCTGAAAGCAGTAGGGCTGGACCATCGTGCCAGCCATCGTCCGTCTGAACTTTCAGGCGGTGAACGCCAGCGCGTGGCCATCGCTCGTGCGCTGGTGAATAACCCGCGCCTGGTACTGGCGGATGAGCCAACGGGTAACCTTGATGCGCGTAACGCGGACAGCATTTTCGAGCTTCTGGGTGAGCTGAACCGCTCTCAGGGCACGGCATTTTTGGTGGTGACACACGATCTGCAACTGGCGAAGCGCATGAGCCGCCAGCTTGAAATGCGCGATGGTCGCCTGACGGCTGAACTGAGCCTGATGGGAGCTGAGTAATGGCTTCGCCTTTATCGTTATTGATTGGTCTGCGTTTTAGCCGTGGTCGGCGGCGCGGCGGCATGGTCTCGCTGATTTCCGTGATTTCCACCGTTGGCATTGCGTTGGGCGTCGCGGTGTTGATCGTCGGCTTAAGCGCCATGAACGGATTTGAGCGTGAGCTTAACAACCGTATTCTGGCCGTGGTGCCGCACGGTGAGATTGAAGCCGTGAATCAGCCGTGGAACAACTGGCAGGAAGCGCTCGACAAGGTACAGAAGGTACCAGGCATTGCCGCTGCGGCGCCTTATATTAACTTTACCGGGCTGGTGGAGAGTGGGGCGAACCTACGCGCAGTGCAGGTGAAGGGCGTTGACCCGCAGCAGGAGCAGCGTTTAAGCGCGCTACCCTCGTTTGTGCAAAACCACGCATGGGATAATTTCAAAGCGGGTGAGCAACAAATCATTATTGGTAAGGGAATTGCCGATGCGCTGAAGGTGAAGCAGGGCGACTGGGTATCGATTATGATCCCTAACGCCAGTGCGGATCATAAGTTACAGCAGCCTAAACGCGTGCGTTTGCACGTCACGGGGATACTGCAACTGAGCGGTCAGCTCGATCACAGCTTTGCCATGATCCCAATGGAAGATGCGCAGCAATACCTGGATATGGGATCCAGCGTTTCCGGGATCGCGCTGAAAGTGAACGACGTGTTTAACGCCAATAAGCTGGTGCGAGACGCGGGTGAAGTCACCAATAACTATGTGTACATTAAGAGCTGGATCGGTACTTACGGTTATATGTATCGCGATATCCAGATGATCCGCGCCATTATGTATCTGGCGATGGTGCTGGTGATTGGCGTGGCCTGTTTTAATATCGTTTCCACGTTAGTGATGGCGGTAAAAGACAAAAGCGGCGATATTGCGGTATTAAGAACCCTGGGGGCTAAAGATGGCCTTATACGTGCCATTTTTGTCTGGTACGGCCTGCTGGCGGGGCTGTTCGGTAGCCTGATAGGCGTCGTCATTGGGGTGGTTGTCTCGCTGCAACTGACGCCGATCATTAACGGGATTGAAGCTCTTATCGGCCATCAGTTCCTGTCCGGCGATATCTATTTCATTGACTTCCTGCCATCGGAATTACACTGGCTGGATGTGATTTACGTGCTGGTGACAGCACTCGTGCTGAGTCTTTTGGCAAGTTGGTATCCGGCGCGTCGCGCCAGCAATATTGATCCTGCGAGAGTACTTAGCGGCCAATAACAATATATACACGAAAGCATTCATGCGGCGGTAAGGCGGCAAACCGAAATCTCCATGAGCATAGATGACGATGTGACTGGAGGGTGAGTGCGCAGCCAACCCCAAGGCATCTTGAAGGATGACGTGTATCAAGGAGCGGTGATGTATTACGGATTTGACATCGGCGGAACCAAAATTGCGCTGGGCGTGTTTGATAAGCAACGTCGTTTGCAATGGGAAACACGCGTCCCTACGCCTCGCGACAGCTATGACGCTTTCCTTGATGCGGTCTGCAATCTGGTGACGGAAGCGGACCAGCGGTTCGGCGTTAAAGGTTCGGTAGGCATCGGCATTCCTGGCATGCCGGAAACGGAAGACGGCACGCTGTATGCGGCCAACGTTCCTGCTGCCAGTGGTAAGCCGCTCCGCGCCGATCTCAGCGCTCGCCTTGACCGCGATGTGCGTCTGGATAACGATGCTAACTGTTTTGCTCTTTCCGAAGCTTGGGATGACGAGTTCACCCAATATCCACTCGTGATGGGGTTGATCCTCGGCACCGGTGTTGGCGGCGGTCTGGTGCTTAACGGGAAATCTATCACCGGGCGCAGCTATATCACCGGCGAGTTTGGTCATATCCGTTTGCCAGTCGATGCGCTGACGTTGATGGGCTTTGATTTCCCATTGCGCCGCTGCGGGTGCGGTCAACTGGGATGCATCGAAAGCTATCTTTCCGGCGGTGGATTTGCGTGGTTGTATCAGCATTACTACCATCAATCGCTGGATGCCCGGGAAATTATCGCGCTGTGGGAGCAGGGTGATGAACAAGCACGTGCCCATGTTGAACGCTATCTGGATTTGCTGGCGGTGTGCCTTGGGAATATCCTGACTATCGTCGATCCTGATTTGGTGGTGATTGGCGGAGGCTTGTCGAATTTTACCGCTATTACGACGCAACTGGCGGACCGACTGCCACGTCATCTGCTGCCGGTTGCCCGGGTGCCGCGTATTGAGCAGGCGCGGCACGGTGATGCGGGCGGGATGCGCGGAGCCGCTTTCCTACATCTTACCGATTAATACAAAGAGGTTGTTATGCTGTCGCGCCGGGGTCATCGGTTAAGCCGCTTTCGTAAAAATAAACGCCATATGCGCGATCGCCTGCGTCAACGAATCTTTTTCAGAGACAGAGTGGTGCCTGAATTGATGGAAAAACCAAGAGTGCTGGTACTGACGGGAGCGGGAATCTCCGCTGAGTCAGGAATTCGAACCTTTCGCGCGGCGGATGGTCTCTGGGAAGAACATCGGGTAGAGGACGTTGCGACTCCGGAAGGATTTAGTCGTAATCCGCAACTGGTCCAGTCGTTTTATAACGCCCGTCGTCATCAGTTGCAACAATCAGAAATCCAGCCTAACGCGGCGCATATCGCGCTGGCAAAACTCGAAGCCGAGCTGGGCGACCGTTTTTTACTGGTGACGCAGAACATTGATAACCTGCATGAACGTGCGGGCAGCCAGAACGTAATCCATATGCACGGCGAACTGCTCAAGGTTCGCTGTTCGCAAAGCGGGCAGATTCTGGAGTGGACTGGCGATGTGACTGCGGAAGATAAATGCCATTGTTGCCAGTTTCCGGCGCCGCTGCGCCCGCACGTGGTGTGGTTTGGTGAAATGCCGCTGGGCATGGATGAAATTTATATGGCACTGGCAATGGCCGATGTGTTCATTGCGATTGGTACATCGGGCCATGTATACCCGGCAGCGGGGTTTGTGCATGAAGCTCGACTACATGGGGCGCATACGGTAGAGCTAAATCTCGAACCGAGCCAGGTAGGAAGCGAGTTTGAAGAGAAGTATTACGGTCCGGCAAGCCAGGTGGTGCCTGAGTTTGTTGAGAAGTTATTGAAAGGACTGTGATTTTTATGCCCGATACGCGCAGCGCCATCGGGCATTCCTTACAACGCTGAATTAACGTCCTGCTTTCAGCTTCTGATAATACTCTTCATAGATAGCGCTGGCGGAACCGACATCATTCTGCCATTCCCCTTTGTTGATGGTTTCTGCATCAGGGTAGAGGGTTTTATCGTTCGCGACTTCAGGGCTTAACAGCTTACGTGCTGCCAGGTTTGGCGTCGGATAACCGATGGTTTCCGCGACTTCTTTCGCCACGTCCGGGCGTAGCAGGAAGTTAATCAGCTTCAGCGCACCTTCTTTATTTTTTGCGTTCGCTGGAATAGACAGGCTGTCCATCCAGAAAATCCCACCTTCTTTCGGCCATACCACTTCCAGCGGTGTACCTGCCTGACGCGCAACATACGCGGAGCCGTTCCACACCATCCCCAGATTGACTTCGCCTTCCATATACGGGTTGGCCGGGTTGTCAGAGTTAAATGCCGCAACGTTAGGCATCAGCTTCTTCAATTCGTTATAGGCGGCTTCAATCTCTTTAGGATCGGTGGTATTGCCGGAGTATCCCAGCTTGCGCAGCGCCATCTGGAACACTTCTCGCGCATCATCCGTTAACAGCAGGCTACCTTTGTACTCCGGTTTCCACAGATCGGCCCAGCTGGTTACTGTTTTCGGGTCGATGGCATCGCTATTGATGCCAATGGCCGTCGCACCCCAGATATACGGGATAGAGTAGTCATTGTTGGGGTCGAATGGCTTGTTGAGCATTTCCGGATCGAGGTTGTGGAAGTTGGTCAACGTCGACTTGTCGATCTTCTGGATCATGCCTTCTTTGCGCATTTTATCGACGTAATAGGTGGACGGAACCACCAGATCGTATGCGCCGTCTTTATAGGTTTTGAGCTTGGCGTACATGGTTTCGTTCGACTCGTAGGTCGAATAGATAACCTTAATGCCAGTCTCTTTGGTGAACTGCTCCAGCAGTCCAGGCGGGACATACTCGGTCCAGTTATAGAAATAGAGCGTGTTGTTGTCATTAGCGTGAGCGGCGCTCATGCCCAGTGCCAGAGCACCCGCCGCGAGCAGGTGGCGTGACCATTTTTTCATCATTTAACGTCCCCTGAATTAAGGGCCTTAGCGGCCCTTGGTTTTATCACGTGCAATAAGCTGGCTGGCAATCACCATAACCAGCGACAGAACCAACAAAATGGTCGCCAGCGCGTTCACCTCTGGTGATACGCCGACTTTTACCATTGAGTAGATTTTTAACGGCAAAATTTCATAACCAGGCCCGGTAACGAAGGACGACACGACGACATCATCCATCGACAACGTAAAGCTCAGCAACCAGCCGGCAGCCACTGCAGGCATTGCCAGAGGCAGTATAATCTTGCGCAGAATAGTCACTTCACTGGCGCCGAGATCTTTGGCGGCTTCAAGCATTCGTACATCAAAACCTTTCAGACGTGAGTAAACCGTCACCACCACAAAAGGTAGACAAAAAGTGATATGCGAGAACAGCAGTGACCAGAAACCCAGTTGAATGCCGATCAGCATAAACAGCACCAGCAAAGAAATCGCCATTACGATATCCGGCGACATCATCACCACGAACAGCATGCCGCTGACAAACGGTTTACCGCGAAAACGGTAGCGGTACAGTGCAACCGCTGTGAGTGAGCCGATCAGCGTGGCAAACGTGGCGGATAGCACCGCCATCGTCAGCGAGTGTTGCGCTGCCTGTAGCAGGCTGTCGTTGTTCATCAGCAGGCCGTACCATTTAGTGGTAAAACCCTGCCAGTTGATGCCAAAGCGCGAGCTGTTAAAGGAGTTCACAATCAAAATAATGATTGGAATATACAGATACGCGTAGATGGCGGTCATAAAACCGCCTCTGAGCAGCCGACCGATCATTCGCGTTTCACCTTCTTGTTCAGAAGGCGCGATGTTTTCAGAGTATTGAAAATAATCAACTTTTTCTCTTCTCCAAAATCTCTCCAAAACTTCCCGCCAAAACAGATAGCCAAAAAAGAAGCAGCTATCACTAAGGCCGCGAATTTTACAACAATTTTTAGGATGATCGGGAAAAAAAGGCCATTTAAATGACCCGCTTTACCCATTCCTGACTGCGAGTGTCGGTATAGCAATCGGTTCAGGGAACAATTAGCGCACGCTGCCGCTGTGGTGGTAAAGAGGAGGTACTTGACTGCAAAGCCACGAAAGAGCATGGCGTCCCAGTGTTTGAAACCTGTGAACGCTGCAGGGAGCATGCTTAACGAAGGGTAACGAAATTGACGGGAATAGTGGTTTTTTGGATATCAATTTCCTGGACCGGTGGTAACAAAAACAGAAAACACCAGAACGGCGTTTTACGCTATCTACAGCGTAAATTTCTTGAATCACCCTGTTTTACGACACAAGAATTTACCTTTAATGACACCGTCAAAGAAACGGCCTTTAGATTGCACCGTGAGAAAAGAGTTATAGATGCTTTCAGGAACGCCCACATACTGGAAAGTTGAAGAATTTACGAACCCAATCTCCAGTATCTTTTCTAATGGGTAGTAACCAATAAATTTTATTTTTGATGAAATCATTGCCTGTCGTTGCATTTTTTCTCCTTCAATTTTTTTAATTTTCCTTCTCTGATAATACACTGATATGAAACAAAAGGAGCATAGTTTTGTAAATGTTATGGCTGTTTCAGAATTTACTGGTTGGAAGAAATGATTTTCTTTGTTGCTATTAATTTCCTGAACTGCGAAAAATAGCACGAAAATTCGTTGCTGGATTTTTACGGATTGAAACGGGGTTTCCTTTAAGTGGCTGATAAATATATTCTATTTTATTTTTCGTTATCCAGGGGACGACCGGCTGTATGTTATTGCTAGTGAACAGAACTCATTGATTATGCTGTCTCAGTTTCCATTTCTAAGATTTTGCGAAAAATTAAATGAAAAAATAACTTGCTATTGTTTGTGGGGTGTGTGATTAATGAGGGGTTGGTTAGGTACACAGACCCATTAAAGCGGTTTAGTAAAGCAGTTCTCATTTCAAGCGTTATCCACAGATAATCCTTTCTTTTGAGCCTTCTTATCGTTACTAATTAGATTGTGTGCGAAGCCCTTTTCGCCGTAAGGCTACATAGAATTTAAGGAATTACCTGTGTCTAATAAAATGACTGGTTTAGTAAAATGGTTTAACGAGTCTAAAGGTTTTGGTTTTATTACCCCTGACAATGGTAGTAAAGATGTGTTTGTACACTTCTCTGCTATTCAGAGTGGTGGCTTTAAAACGCTGAATGAAGGCCAAAAAGTTGAGTTCAGCATTACTGCTGGTGCAAAAGGGCCGTCAGCTGAAAACGTTGTAGCTGCCTGATATTTTTCCTGATGTAAACTAATATACGATAGCGAAGACGGTGAATGCCTGAGTAGATATATTAGTTTTTCAGAAACTCAACATCTGTCAACATAAAGCTGAACAGATGTCTGAGTCTAATCATTGGGTAGAACAGTTGAAATGATTATTTTATAAATGTCATTTGTTGTTTTACCTCTGTAGTTTTTCTTGCACGCTTAAGTGCATTCGTAAAAGCTAACAACATCCCAAAAATCGCTGGTGCTATAATATAAAGAAAATTATATTATTTTAGATTCCTCATGTGAACTGATAAGAAATATTTATTTTTTATTGCTTTTAATAGTGAGTTGTAACCTGATACTGAAAACCAAGAGAAACTATTAGTTAAATAGATCTTTTGGATATCACTGCGGTAGTGAGTGTTGTAGCAAATAAAGGCTAACATCATGACCGACCATATTTATTTTAAGTGCCCTTGTTGTCATGGGTCACAGTACAGAACTTCCCATTTTGATGTGACTGAGAAAAATCCTTTTGGTGCAAAGTGTATTTTTTGTAAATCATCAATGATCACACCAGATAACTATGCGCCATATACTTCCAGTAAATCAAATGAACAGGTGTTGCGAAAGTAACATTTGGCTCTGACCTTCCAGTTAAGGCGGCAAGATTCATTATCATTGCCAGGCACTGGTTTAAGTCCAACAAGGGCCGTCAGTCAGCTACTACCTCATCGAATTGAGCGGGCGACTTTTGAACTTGCAGGAGACGAGGGTTTGATCCTCTATGGTTACACCATGAATAAAAACCTCGTTCTAACGGGGTTTTGTCATTTCAGGGTTATCCGTGCAACATACAAGTAAGTTGGGCAAAGAATTGTATTTTTTGTTTTGCTATTAACATCATGTCTGATGTGTAACGGTATTACTAATAACCATATAAAGGGCAACGCATTGAGAATCATACAAAACCATATTATGGCCCAGGAAATTGGTGAAACAGTTATCCAGCTACTTGAAAATGGCAAAAGGGTTACGACAGGGAATATCATTGATTTGATCGAACGGAAAAGTCATGCCTTGCACGGTCAAAAAGCCGATGAGATAAGAGAAATATTGATATTTATCAGGAAAAAATCTGTTCTGTAAACGAGTTATAAATCACCTACGGTGCTCACGGATTATGGTTTCTCAATCAAAGACCTACTGAGAGGCATCCAGCCTGGTAGTGCAAAACTCTTCTTTTCTGGCCCACACAATAGAATGGGCCTTTTTCATTACTAAAAGATAGGTTGTGATATCTGGACGGTGTGAGGCAATAATGATTACATATTTGTCGATTGACATTGAAATTAATTATTTTCTGTAAGCGCTTTTGTGATTAGGGTTGATAGTGCTTCAAGTTGGATAGCAAGTTGAATGCTCAACCAGACATATCCGTGAACGGCGCTTTCAATGATTTCCTCGCCCTCATTGGCGAGTAAAAGACAATGCAACTCTTTAGTAATTTCGAGAAGATGCTCGCTATTTGATGCTATCGGCGTTGGGTTTCCTTCATGCAAGGCATGTGCGAGGGTGTTGAGGGTGCTACGGGTCATTTGTTCCATATCTGACAGCGTGTGAGTATTCAATATGAGAAATCGACTGCCACGGGATGCCCAGTGGGCATTTATCTGAAATTTTTGCGCCGCTATCATATCGCGGGTTATCGATTGAATATCTTCAAGTAGACTCTTCGCAATCTTTGTTTCTTTATTTACTGGTGTAATAAGGCTGCGCATTTTTACTACATTATTCAGCGCTCGCGTTTGAAGTTTGGCCATTCTCGGGGGAGCAAGAACGTTTCGGGAGACTCCCGCAGTTGTTATTTTTAGATAATCAGAAAGAAAGTCAGCAAGTTGTATACGCCAGTTAATGAATGCTCTTTGGGGAAAAATGCTGGTAAACAACATCGCCAGAATGCATCCTATAATAATGTTGGTGCTTCGCCACAATGCTGTTTGTAAGTCTCCTGCAGGAGCGCTGCTGACAACCGCTAGCGTGATACCAATCAATAATGCGGCATAGGGACGTTTACTCATGGCCAGAAAACCACAAAGGAAAGCTGCGCATCCACACCACAGCATCATCATAGTGAGAGAGTACATTTCAATGTGTAATGCGATGATCCCCAAAATCGCACCCCCTACAGTTCCCGCCATACGTTCAAGTGCCCTGGGTATCACATTGCCCATGTAACTAATTGGTCCCATGACCACAACCAGTGTAATCAGGGGCCAGGAGTGGTCTGGTAAATTCAACATTCTTATCAGTAAGAAAGTTATAACAAATGCTAAAGCAATACGGATCCCATGAACTACACGATAGTTGCGGTAAATCTTAAGTTCTAAAGGACTTATCGGTTTATTCCGTTCAATGGAAAAAATATTGTTTTTCATTGGTTAAAATCTTTAACATAGACAGAATTATAAAGAATGTTCAGATATACACTGAAAAAATAATCTCGTCTTACTTTTTTAACTTATAAAAAGGAGGGCGATGCCTGACATAGGTTATTGTTAATCAATTGCTAATGCAGTAGCGAAAGAAGACGTAATTTTTAATACCCACATTATCTTTGGATTTGGCATTATGGTGGTAAGCGGTTCTACACATCTTGAGTGGCCCCTGACTTAAATTCAACATGTTGACTTTGACCGATATTAAAAACTTGTGGACTTCCAAAATGCTGGTTAGCATGTTTAAAACTTTTTTTACAGTTTGTTATAAGGCTAAGCAAAACAGGTTAGATGGTGTCTGTGCACGGCTTTATATCAGCAACGGTATCATTATATTTATAACATATGCACTTTGATGAGCTAAGGCCCGGACCAAAGCTCATGAGATATAAGTTCTGGCTACATTAGATGGAAGCAGTACACAACCTATTCATGTGTTATCGAAAAGCAACTACGTAAACAGAAAGTGCAAGTGCGAGAAATATCCAGTATTGAGAATGGTAATGGAAAAGTTTGAGCATAAATATCCTCCACAGATTCGGTTCCTAATTAATGGCAGATTTAAATGTCAACAACAAACAAAAAAGCATGGGTATTGATTGTTTGATTGTTTCATATTGTTTCAGTGGTGCGCTATGACGGTGCGTTTGCACCAACAATAAGATTCTTGCATTGTTATGGTGATCTTAGTGTCAGCCGGGCATTAAGACGCGATCAATCTACTGATAAATATAACCCAGGCAGCCATATGCGGCTTTTTCTATCCTGTCTGTCACTCTTTGCCGGCTGCACACCGATGCAACAAAGCTTGCCCGCCGCCTGAATGCCCAAAGCACACCGGAAATCTTGCCGTTTCTGCCAAAAGCAAAACAGCCGGAGCTGACGTTGTAATCCTCTCTGACATGCTCGGAAATTTCGTGGTAGAAGCTAAATATTATGCTGAGATGGAGGAAATACGACTCTTCCGTGAGTCAAAATCCCTGAAAACTTAGGGTGATAGATAAAGGTCTTAAGCAGCATGACATAATTTTCGATTTAAGCTATTTAAATTCATTTTTTGATAAGAATCATGTGCGATTTCTCTATAAAACTAAATCTTGCTATGTTTGGTTAATCATGCGTTAATGAATTCTTGGTTTGTAACGAATTTATCTAAAGCAGTCGCTGTAATAATTTTATTTCTTGTTCCTGTTGAGATTTCCTTGCTAGCTTCTCTCTCTGATGATTTTTTTCGGACCATTCTGCCCAAGGGCTTACTCAAGAAAGGTAATAATTATGTCTAATAAAATGACTGGCTTAGTTAAATGGTTCAATCCTGAAAAAGGTTTTGGGTTTATCACCCCTAAAGATGGCAGTAAAGATGTGTTTGTACACTTTTCTGCTATCCAAAGTAACGATTTCAGGACGCTGAATGAAAATCAGGAAGTTGAGTTTAGTGTTGAACAGGGACCTAAAGGCCCCTCAGCAGTTAGTGTCGTGGTTGTATAAGGTAACTGTTATTACACATCATATTCACTTCAGATGCCCGTGTTGCCACGGATCTCAGTACAGAACGTCGAGCTTTGATGTTACTGAAAAAAATCCTTTCGGAGCAAAATGTATTTTTTGCAAATCGGTAATGATTACATTTGACAATGTTGCGCTATACATTCGTTCTGGTCAGACTTCGTTAGATTTTAGAAAATAAAGTTCAGGTTCCTTATGGAGCCTTTTTTGTATGCTAAACCGTTCATCTTTGTACGAACCATCACGGTATCATTATGAAAAAAGTAATCGTTTTTTTTAACTCAGAACCGGCAGTTGTTGTATCCGTAATGAAGGGAATTACTTCGATAATGCGTGAGTTTCCCAATGGGGAAAAAGCACACCTGTCCGTGATGTCAGCAGGATTTCCATCTCTGACAGGAGACCATAAAATAGTTTATGTTGCCTCTGATCGCGATGTTAGTTCCGAAGAGATTCTCGAGGCAGCATCGAAGCTTTTGAAGTGACATCTGATTGTTTCTTTACCGACCGAGATAGTAGTCCAGTGGTTTGCAGATTTTTTGCACTTTTCTTGTATGAAGATTGCACTGCAACCTCTTGATTATTGAGTCTTTCCATTCTATCTTTTAAACATGTCAGCGCTGTTATAAGTGCTCCACGGGGAATGTTACATACTTGGCGTTGATACGTTAGAGATCAAGAGAGGTAAATAATGAACGTCGAAGAGTTAAAAACAAAAACTGAAGCGGATATTTCTGAATTCATTACAAAAAAAATTGTTGAACTCAAAAAAAAGACAGGAAAAGAAGTTTCCGACATCCAGTTTACTGCTCGAGAAAAAATGACTGGGCTTGAAAGCTATGATATTAAAATTACATTGATCTAATTGTTAAAAGACCCAGCTTGAATGAAAAGCATTATCTTAAAAGGTAATGCTTTTTTATTGCTGTCAAAAAATTTGGATGTTGTCAAAACCTTCATTTTTAATCATAGAGACAAGGCCTGATTTTTTAATGGGGCCTTTCCGATGCCAGCCCGCGCTATAGGGCTACTGCTGGCTCAGGGCAGGGAATGCACTTGTCGAATATTTCGTGGTCAGTGGGTATCACATTGAGGGGAGTGGGATGACGTAGTAGTCTGCGAATGGGTTAATTATCATTTCGGTCGGGATTGTTAGATAACCCAACTCCTACTTTTACCGCAGCAAACAACATAATGCACAGAGCGGTAATGACGGTAAATACCAATGAAAGGCTGGTAATCATAAATTTTCTTCATTTCAGATGGATTTGATTATTAGACTAAGGCATAAAGGAAAAGTTCAGGGTAAATATCATAGTATTTCCCGGAAGAAATATCGAAGCGGGTCATTGTATACCAGAGCGGACTGCAGAGAGCCGTATCGAAGAGTGGCGGAGCAACGGTCTCAACGGCCCCTGTGGCTGCAAATATCTATCTTGGCAAACGTCGTCATCTACCCTGTGATATCCCCCTTTTGGATAAAAAATAGGAAGATAAATTAAATGGTTAAATTTTATCCAAACGTGGTACAGTGAATCTCATTCATCGAAAGGGTAATCATCATGTCTCTCATCGATTACGCAATGAAGTACCTCGGCGGCGTATCGACGACTACTGTCATCTGCCCGGCCTGCGGCTTACGTTCATCCCAATCTATTTCTAAAATTCGCCTTAAGCAGACAATGCTGTGCCCTGGCTGTAAAACACTGTTTGTTTCACCACGATAACCCTGACACTGAGTTGCACCTAAACCCGGTGTTCTATACTTAAGTCAAATCCCGGCAGCTGTTAAATCCCTGATGCCTTACGCCCATCCTGAGAGAACGTTTCTGAACTGATTTCGCAACTGCTCCTGCATGCTAACTCTGCATCAGAGCAATGCTATGAAAATGAACCCCAGGGCGTGGTTTAACCGCTCCCATATTCCGATGAATGCTCCCGAAAGCGTAACGTTTTCGGCGAACGATCCTGCCGGTGAAAGCACTCTGCAGTCAGAACTCTTTTCGACCGCCCAGATGGAACGCTACGGTCAGAAGCTCGCACGGACCCATAAATTATCGCCGGATAAACATCCTTATTATCTTCTAAAAAGACTCGGCGAGAATGAGGCCATCATTACCCAAAGTTGTTATGAGCTTAACGCGGGTAAAAAGACCAGTATCATGCCTGCCGGGGAGTGGTTACTGGACAATTATTATCTGATTGAGGAACAAATCCGCACTGTCCGCCAGCACTTGCCGAAAAGCTTTGGTAAAGGTCTCCCGTCGCTGATGTCGCCGCTGAATTGCCCACGAATTTACAATATTGCATCAGAGGCCATTGCTCACGGTGACGGTCGCTGGGATGCCGCCAGCCTGACCAGCTATCTCACCGCCTATCAACAGGTGACCCCGCTGACATTAGGTGAAGTCTGGGCGTTACCGGGAATGCTGCGCCTGGCGCTGATAGAAAATCTTCGTCGTATCAGTATCGAAGTGATCAAAGCGCAGCAGGACAGAACGCTGGCTGATATGTGGATAACAAAGATTTTCGGATGTGCAGAGAATGCCCCTGGCGATTTAATCATGGTGGTTGCCGATATGGCACGCTCCCGACCTACGTTAACCAGTGCGTTTGTCGCAGAGCTGGTGCGGCGCCTGCAGGGGCATGGCAATGCGCTGTCGTTACCTCTGACCTGGGTTGATCAGTGCCTTCGGGAACAGGGGATCACCACCGACGTTCTCATACATAATTTCAATCAACAGCTTGCCGCCAGCCAGCTATCTGTCAGTAACAGTATCGCGGGTCTGCGATTACTGAGTGAAACGGATTGGGCTGATTTCGCCGAAACGATAAGTGTCGTCGAACAGGCATTACGCAATGATCCTGCCGGTATCTATCCTCGGATGCACTTTAATACCCGGGATCATTACCGGCACGTTGTTGAGGTCCTGGCCAGAGACAGTGGTCTCAGCGAGCCTGAAGTTGCTGACAGGGTGCTGACGCTTTCAGGAAACAGTGCTCCCGATACACTGGAACATCATATTGGTTATTATCTCGCAGGCGAAGGTCGGCAGGCGCTGGAAATTCATCTGTTAGCAGACACCTCAAGGCTCATGCGCTTGCGGCACAGTTTCAACAGAATAACCCTGCTGTCATGGCTTGGAAGCCTGGCATTGTTGACAACCGCAACGACCGCAGCGATTTTGCACGAAACAGCCATGCAGGGCGCAGACTGGCTGCTGATCGCGGTGATATTCCCTCTGATTATCGCTGTAACTCAGTTAATGAGCGATTTACTCAGTGACGCCACCACCCGTTTTCGCGTTCCTCGCCCCTTGCCGCGGATGGATTTCTCAACCGGCATTCCCCCTGACAGCGCCACCCTGTTAGTCATCCCCTGCATGCTGACCAGCCACGCAAGTTTCAGCCAACTCCTCACCAGCCTTGAAGTCTGCTGGCTGGGGAATGAAAACGAAAATCTCAGGTTTGCGCTGCTCACTGATTTCGCTGATTCTGCAAATGAACCCTCGCCGGAAAGCCAGATGCTGCTCAGACAGGCGATCGCCGATACGCAGGCGCTGAATCGCCGCTATCCCTCCAGCCGCCCACGTTTTTACCTGCTACACCGCCAGCCTGAATGGAACCCCGCGGAAGGAACGTGGATGGGCTATGAACGCAAGCGGGGAAAACTGGCGTTACTGAACAGTTGGTTGCGCCATCCAGGGACACAATTCGTCAGCGTTGCAGACATGCCTGCTAACCTTTTACCGGGCCACATTAAATACGTCATTACCCTGGACAGTGATACGGTGCTGCCGCGCGATACGGCGCACAAACTGGTCGCGACAATGGCGCATCCGCTGAATACGCCAGAGTATGATCCGGTACGCCAGAGGGTTGTCAAAGGATTTGGCATTTTACAACCCGGCCTTGCGGAGGAGATACCACGCAACGGTCAGGGACGTTACGCCGCCATGCGCAGCAGCATACCGGGCAATAATCCCTATTCGATGATGTCTTCGGATATCTATCAGGATCTTTTTGGGGAAGGATCGTTCGTGGGGAAAGGGATTTACGATGTTGACATTTTTATGCAGGCCACGGCCAACACCTGCCCGGAAAACCTGGTTCTCAGCCATGATCTACTCGAAGGATGCTATGCACGTTCGGGTCTGCTGAGTGAGGTGTTACTCTATGAACAGTACCCGAATAATTATCTGTCGGATGTTGCACGCCGTTCACGCTGGATCCGGGGTGACTGGCAACTGCTTAACTGGCTGAAACCACGTGTCAGAAGAGCCGATGGAACCCGAGCGAGGAATCCGCTGACCGCGCTTTCTTACTGGAAATTACTTGATAATCTGCGTCGCAGTCTGGTCGCCCCCTCATTACTGGTATTGCTGTTCTTCACCCTGCTTGGGGTACCTAATCCGGTTTACTGGCTGGGCGTACTGTCGCTGATATGGCTGTTGCCAACCATCCTCTGCATCACCCATGACCTGCTGCATAAACCTCTGCGTCGCCGCCTGAAGCCGCATCTGTTACTGGTAGGGGCGGGCGCGCTGAAGCGTTTGTCAGGTATCGGCCTTAATTTTGCGATACTGCCGCACGAAGCCGGATATTCGCTAAAAGCGATCGCCGTGACGTTATGGCGATTGGGGATCAGTAGGCGTCACCTCAGCCAGTGGGTCAGCCACAGCCAGGACAGCAATCAGGCCGGACCCACTGTCGCGCGTTTTTATCAGGCGATGTGGCTGAATGTTGCATGTGGTGTGATGCTGATAATACTGATCGGACAATTTGCTCCACAACTGCTGGGGATTGCGTTGCCGATCGGTTTGTTATGGTGTGTGGCACCGCTGCTGATGAGCTGGCTGAGTCGCCAGCCTGCGCGTAAGGTGTTTTCACCCAATCAGGAACAAAAACAGCTGTTGCGCCAGACAAGCCGTGAAATCTGGGCGTTTTTTGAAACCTTTGCCACAGAAAAAGAGAACTGGCTTCCGCCTGATAACTACCAGGAAATACCGCAGCCGACGGTGGCCCATCGAACTTCTCCTACCAATATTGGCCTTTCCCTCATGGCTAACCTGACGGCATGGGACTTTGGCTACCTGCCCGGCGGGGAAGTGCTCCGGCGCGTGTCGCTCACGCTCGACACAATGGATAAAATGGAGCACTACCGGGGCCATCTCTACAACTGGTATGACACTCGTACGCTGGCCCCCCTCAGCCCACGCTATATCTCAAGCGTTGACAGCGGCAACATGGCAGGGCATTTGTTGACCCTGCGTGCAGGGCTGTCCGCCATGCGTCATCAGCCAGTTTTAAACCGCCAACAGATACTGGCAGGGCTGAACGATACGCTGGATATTCTGGAAAAACAGTGGGGTCAGAACCCGCCTGACAGCTTGCGGTTGCTGCGAAAACACTGCCTGAGCGCGGTGTCGCTCTCTCCGCAGACATTTTTCAGCGAGCTGAAAAATATGCGCACCCAGTGCAATCACCTGAACACGCTATGCCATCAGGGATCTCCTCTTCAGATGCGTTGGGCAGGACATCTGGAGCATCAACTGGTCCAGCTTTGCCATGAGTGGTCGCTGCTGCTTGATTGGTTACCTGCATCCTGGAACGAACAGACGCTGCCAACTTTGTGCGAGCTTGCCCGCGCAACATTTACTGGTGTAGGAACCCCCCCGGCGTCAGCGACGGAGCAGGCCCGGATGCGACTCAATATTATCACTGAACTTGAACAACGGCTGGATGAGCATGCCCGGATGGATTTCGCCTTTCTGTACAGCGAAGCAACCAGTCTGCTCAGTGTTGGCTATAACTGTGACACGAATATGCCTGACAAGAGCCACTACGATCTTCTGCCGTCTGAAATCCGCCTGACCAGCTTTCTTGCCATTGCCACTAATCAGCTACCTCTTAAAAGCTGGTACGCGTTGGGACGACTGTTCACCACCATTGACAATGAAACCGCCCTGATGTCATGGAGCGGGTCAATGTTTGAATACCTGATGCCGAATCTGGTAATGCCCACCTGGCCTGGCAGCCTGCTCGATGAAATGAGTCAGTCGGCGGTAATGCGCCAGATTCATTGGGGGAAAGAACGCGGAGTACCGTGGGGCGTTTCAGAGTCTGGTTATCATGCTTTTGATGTTCAGCATAATTATCAATATCAGGCATTTGGTGTGCCGGGTCTCGGCCTGCGCAGGGGGCTTGCTGATGACATGGTTGTCGCCCCTTACGCCACACTGCTGGCGTTGATGGTCTCGCCACAGAAAGCCTGTGAGAACCTGATCAGGCTGCAAAAAAATGGCGCACATGGTGAATACGGTTTTTATGAAGCGCTGGACTATACTCCCTCACGCCTCGCAACCGGTCAGCTCTATGCGGTGGTTCAGTCCTGGATGGCGCATCACCAGGGCATGGCGTTTCAGGCGCTGGCTCATGTGCTACTTGACGCCCCGATGACTGAACGCTTCATGTCCAGTACGGTCTTCCGATCAGCGAGCCTGCTGTTACAGGAACGCGTGCCGGATGCGGTCGATCTGTACAGCCCACGCCGTCATTTTGAATCTCATGAGGGCAGGGTCAAACCCGTTCGCTATGAACCCCGTATTTTCTATGGCGTGGACACGCCGGCCCCGGATATTCAACTGCTGTCCAACAACCATTATCATCTGATGTTGACCACGGGCGGCGGCGGCTATAGTCGCTGGAATAATATTGCGCTTACGCGCTGGCGCAGTGATACCACCCGCGATAACTGGGGAGCATTTTGCTATATCCGCGATATACAGACGGGGAATGTGTCGAGCAATACCTGGCAACCGACAGCCCACACCAGCGGGCATGACGAGGAAGTGATATTCACCGATGCGAGTGCTGAATTCAGACGTACTTTCGATGGGCTCAGCGTCAAAACTCAGGTTGTGATCTCCCCGGAGGATGATATTGAGTTGCGTCGGCTCACACTGATTCATCGTGGTCGCCAGCCCCGCTCTCTGGAACTGACAACCTATGCCGAAGTAGTACTGGCACCTGAAGCCAGCGATCTGGCACACCCGGCATTTAGCAATCTGTTTATTCAGACGGAACTGGATCCTGAGCGTGACGCTATTCTTTGCCACCGGCGCCCGCGTTCTCCGGGTGAAGCGAGTCCCTGCCTGTTTCACATGATGGTGGTGCATGGCGATAACCGTCATAACGTTTCGTTTGAAACAGACAGGGCAAAATTTCTTGGTCGTGGCAGAAACCCTGCGGATGCCCAGGCAATAAAGGCAGGCGGGGCGCTCAGCAACACGTCGGGGTCAGTGCTGGATCCGATCCTGGCAATACGCCACACCATCACTCTGCAGCCGGGGCAGCCGGTCACGATTGATATCATTTATGGCATCAGCGAGACCCGCCAGCAGAGCCTGGCGTTGCTGGAAAAATACCGCGATTACCCTATCGCTGATCGCGTCTTTGAACTGGCCTGGTCTCACAGTCTGGTGGTATTACGCCAGATGAACGCCAGTGAAGATGATGCCACTTTGTTTAATCGTCTTGCCAGCGCGGTGCTTTACCCTGTCCAGGAGCTGCGTGCCGAAGGCCAGGCGATCAGCCGCAACCGGCGTGGTCAGTCCGGTCTGTGGGGCTGGGCAATTTCAGGCGATCTGCCGATAGTGCTGCTCAGTATTACCAGCGAGGAAAGTATTGCCTCAGTGACCACACTGATTCAGGCACACCGTTACTGGAGACAGAAAGGGCTGGATGTTGATTTGGTTATCCTGAATAACAGCCCCGGCGGCTACCAGCAGGGCTTACAAAATCAGATTATGGACTTAATTTATGCCGGATCTGAAGCCAGCCTGCTGGACAAAACGGGCGGTATTTTTGTTCGTAATGGCGAGCATCTCTCTGCTGAGGATAAGTTGCTTTTGATGAGCGTGGCCTGTCTTTATCTTGATGACCGCACAGGCAGTATCAATGAGCAGCTTAATCAGCGTACTCACACCCTTAAACCTCAGGCCAGAGCACTCATTCCACGAGCTGTGCGCGAGCGTAATCAACATACGGACTGGAGCCCCGATATCAGTCAGTTATGCCATTTCAATGGGTACGGTGGATTTTCTCAGGATGGTCGGGAATATCAGATTGTCCTGCGCGAAGATGCGCAGACACCGGCTCCCTGGTCAAACGTACTGGCAAATGCCCGTTTTGGCACTGTGATTTCAGAGGCGGGACAGGCCTACTCCTGGTACGAGAATGCACATGAATACCGGTTGACACCGTGGGAGAACGATCCGGTGAGCGATCGCAGCGGCGAGGCGTTTTATCTGCGCGATGAAGAGAGCGGTGAGTGTTGGTCACCGACGGCTTTACCTGTTCGCGGACATGGTGATTACCTGACCCGCCATGGTTTCGGTTACAGCGTGTTTGCCCATCGAGAGAATGGTATAGACAGCGAGCTGACGGTCCTGGTTGCCGAAGAGGCGCCGGTTAAACTGGCGCTCCTGACGCTCAGTAACTCTTCGGGGCGGACACGAAAACTTTCCGTCACCGGCTATGTGGAGTGGACGCTCGGAGGAACACGAACTCGCTCAGCCCCTCACATTGTGACTCATGCGGCCAGACCGCCTGGCGGCTGCGGAGTGCTGGCGAACAACTTTTATGGTGATAACGGTAGCGGTCGTACTGCCTTTTTTGCCGTCAGCGGTAATGACTGTTCGTTGACCGGGGATCGCCGGGAGTTTATCGGTCGTAATGGTTCTCTGTACGCCCCGTCGGTCATGAAGCTACGCAGGCTTTCAGGTAAAACGGGCGCCGGTCTGGATCCCTGCGGGGCAGTACAATCGGCGGTAACATTAATTGATGGCGATCAGAGGACGTTTATTTTTATCCTCGGCGCAGAGGAGAATCATATTCGAGCTCAGGAGACGCTTGCCCGTTATATGAATGAGGAGACGGTCCGCGAGGAGCTGAACCGGGTTCACAACCACTGGCACAATGTGCTCGATAAAATCGTGGTTAACACCCCCGACACATCGGTAAATTTACTGGTGAATGGCTGGCTATTGTACCAGACGGTAGCCTGCCGCCTGATGGCTCGCAGCGGTTACTACCAGTCCGGCGGCGCATTTGGTTTTCGCGATCAACTGCAGGATACGCTGGCGCTGAGTCATGCTGATCCGAACCGGATGCGAGAACAGATAATCCTGTGTGCATCACGGCAATTTATTGAGGGTGATGTACAGCACTGGTGGCACCCGCCACACGGCAACGGGGTGCGCACCCGCTGTTCCGATGACTATCTGTGGCTTCCGCTTGCCGTTTGCCACTATGTTGAAACGACGGGGGATATGGATGTACTGGAAACAAGTATTCCTTATCTGGAGGGACGTCCGCTTCAGCCTGGTGAAGAGTCTGCCTATGATACGCCGGTGATCAGCGGTACCGAAGAGACTCTCTGGTTACACTGCGTCAAAGCCATTAAGTATGGACAACAGTTCGGGGAGCATGGTCTGCCGCTGATGGGGGCGGGTGACTGGAATGACGGCATGAACCGGGTGGGGATCGACGGCAAGGGTGAAAGCGTCTGGCTGGGCTTCTTTCTGTTCGACATTTTGCAGCGGTTTGCGGCGCTGGCTGATCGCAGACTGGATGAAAGTGTCGCCTCAATGTGCCGTTCACAGGCTGTGCGCCTGCAAAGTAATCTCGAAGCCCACGCCTGGGATGGCGAATGGTACCGGCGTGGATATTTTGACGATGGTACTCCCCTGGGGTCGAAAGCCTCACAGGAGTGCCGGATCGATGCGATTGCCCAGAGCTGGTCAGTATTGTCCGGGGCCGCTAGCCCGGGACGGTGCGCAAAGGCCATGCAGGCGCTGGATAAGCACCTTGTGGATAGCGAGGGGGGACTGATAAAACTATTAACGCCGCCTTTCGATGGGCACGGTCCAAATCCGGGTTACATACAGGGCTACCTGCCTGGTGTGCGGGAAAACGGAGGGCAGTATACACATGGCGCTATCTGGGCTGTAATGGCATTTGCCCGAATGGGGAATGCCGAACGTGCCTGGCAACTCTGGTCCATGCTCAGCCCGATAAATCATACTCTGAATGTGAACTCAGTCGGGATCTATAAAGCCGAGCCTTATGTCATGAGCGCTGATGTCTACAGCGTCGCTCCCCATATCGGACGTGCCGGATGGAGCTGGTATACCGGTTCATCAGGCTGGGCCTGGCGTTTACTTACCGAGGAATTACTGGGGATAAAACGTTCCGGTGCTGACCTGACGGTTCATGCCCGGTTGCCGGATGGGTGGCCGTCTTTTTCTATGACTTATCAATATGGCGAAAGCCATTATCAGATTAGTGTCTCACGCGGCGATGCAGAATATCGCGTTACACTGGATGGTGCTCTCCTCCCTGATGACAGAATACCGCTGCGGGATGATGGACAAAACCATACGGTTGAGATTATTCAGAACTGACACTGAGTCCAGACGCGCATTAACGTCTGCCGTTAATGCGCTGATTATCCCTGAGAACCTCAATCGCTGTCTGCATGGCGATTTTGTCATCTCGTTTTTTTTGCTTGTCCTGCATGACCTGAAGGTATTCCAGCAAAGTTCGGGTATTAATAGGTCGGCCCTGTTTTCCCACTGCCAGCACGGCTTCGCCAAGAATAATTTTCACTGGTGGTAACTGGGCCGGGTACCAGTCAAGGGTGTCTTCTGATTTCATGATAAATTTCTCACGGAAGGGTATTATATCATAAATCAGACGTTTAATTTTCAATATCTGATATCCTGATTTAATCATAAATTAACATAACTTAAGCCAGTTATTTTTATATTAAGGCGTATAATAATTACTGTGTTCCTCAGAGAATTATTTATGTCTTATACAAAAGGACTCAGGCACTTTAAAGAAAGACCGGTGCATGTTGCCTGCCCGGTATGCGCATACAGAGCCGATCAGAAAGCAGGTAAACTAAGAAAAGATGCGGTTCTGGAGTGCCCTGCCTGCGGGCTGTTGTTCAGACCATCAGAATGCTGGTGTATCGGCGGCTGATCGGCTTCTGCCACCTAACGTGAGTGATGTTGGGAAATGACAATATTGCTCCTGTACTGCAGTTTGAGAGGATATGATGATGAAATCTAAAAAATCTATTTTTATTGAAGGACATATCCTTTCGAACAGTTGTCATGGGCAGGTCGGTCAATCTTTCTGTATCCACAGGGCCAGGTTTAATAATGGTAAATATGCGATTATCCGGGAAGCATCCGGAATATGTTTCAAGCCTGGCGAAATTATTCAACGAAACGATTGCGAGTGGTTTTATAACCTTACCAAAATTCGCCTTCTCTCATTTGAGTACCTTGAAGATGATGAATCCAGAAGACAATTTCTTGAATATCGATAATAAATTCATGCGTATCATGACGGCATAATTTTGCGCGTTTACAATTCCTTTCTGATTTTACAAATCTTATCCCCGTCCGTGACCTGGCATGCAGTTTACTTGAGGGTAAAAAACATGCCATGATCATTTTAACTTATTGAGTAATAGCGGTTAACTATCAATGTCGCTAACCTTCTTGTTCAGCAAGCGGGAGGCGCGCCAGTAGATCAGCAGCATCAGACCCATGACGATGGTCAGCGTAATGCTGGTGGCAGCACCGAACGGCCAGTCGCGGATGTTCAGGAACTGAACTTTAATCACGTTGCCAATCAGCAGGTTTTTCGCCCCGCCCATTAAATCGGAAACGTAAAACAGCCCCATTGCGGGCAGCATAACCAGCAGGCATCCGGCGATAATTCCCGGCATCGTTAACGGAATAATGATGCGGGTGAAGGTCTGAAGTTTACTGGCGCCCAAATCGCGCGCGGCCTCCAGCAGCGGTTTATCGAGCTTTTCAATGCTGGAATAGAGCGGCATCACCATAAACGGCAGCAGGATGTACACCAGGCCGATAATCACCGCGCTGGGGGTAAACATGATGCGAATGGGGGTATCGATAACTCCGAGCCACAACAGAAATTCGTTGAGGTAGCCCTTGGTGCTGAGGAATATTTTGAGTCCGTAGATGCGAATAAGTGAATTGGTCCAGAACGGAACAATCAGCAGGAACAGCAGCAATGGACGCACTTTTTCCGGCAGTTTCACCAAAAACCAGGCAAACGGATAGCCGAGCACCAGACAGGCGAGCGTGGCAATCAGCGCCATATTGAGGGAGTGAACCAATACCTCAAAATAGAGCGGATCGAGCAGGCGTGTATAGTTTTCCAGCGTAAAGACCATTTTGACGAAATTAGCGTCGTCGCGGGTCAAAAAGCTGGTGCCGATGATCATCAGGTTGGGCAGAAAGACAAATAACACAAGCCAACCGACAATGGTGACGATCACCACACTCTGGAATTTACTTGTGTTCTTCATCAGCCAGTACGACCTCCCAGCTTTCTACCCAGTTAATCGCCATTTTCTGGTCGAGAGAGTGGTCAAAGTCAGGATCGTCTTCGTTGAAGAATTCACTGACCATCACCATCTTGCCATTTTCCAGTTCCACAACCGACTCCAGCGTCATGCCCTTGTAGTTGCGTTCACGCACGTAGCCGATCAGACCTTCGATATGATTGTCGTCGTTGATTTCATCAACGCGCAGATCTTCAGGACGTAACAGGACGTGCAGCTTCTGCCCGGGAATCACCGCGAAGTTGACATAAATATTGCACTCACGACCTTCAACGTTAGCACGAACGCGCTGTTCGTCCAGACGTTCTATCACCGTCGCGTTAAACATATTGATCTCACCGATAAACCCGGCGACGAACAGATTTTTCGGCTCTTCGTAGATTTCGCGCGGCGTACCATCCTGCTCAATCTTGCCATCGCGCATCACCACGATACGGTCTGACATGGTCAGCGCCTCTTCCTGATCGTGAGTGACAAAGACAAAGGTGATACCAAGCTTACGTTGCAGCGCTTTCAGTTCGTTCTGCATCTGCTTGCGCAGTTTGTAGTCCAGCGCAGAGAGAGATTCGTCTAACAGGAGTAAACGGGGTTTATTGACCACCGCTCGGGCAATCGCCACGCGCTGCTGCTGTCCACCGGAGAGTTGATGCGGTTTTCGCTGGGCGAACTCTTCCAGCTGCACCATGCGCAGAGCTTCGGTAACGCGGGGAGGAATGTCGGCTGCGGGCGTTTTTTGCATGCGTAAGCCAAAGGCCACATTCTCAAAAACGGTCATGTGGGGAAATAACGCATAGCTTTGGAAGACGGTGTTCACGTAGCGGTTTTCCGCAGGAACGTGAGTGATGTCCTGGTTGTCCAACATGATATGACCGGAATCAACCGTTTCCAGACCGGCAATCAGGCGAAGAACGGTTGTTTTACCGCAGCCAGAGGGGCCAAGCAGCGTGAGAAACTCGCCATTATTGATGGTCAAATCCAGGCTGGAAATCACCTCTTTGCCATCGAAACTTTTGCGAATTCCCGCTAATTGCACCAGTGGAGAAAGCGAACGCGGTTGTTTATTCAATTTTTTACTCTGTCCCATGTAAACGCAACGGATGGCTGACCGCTGCGGGGTTCGTGGTTAACCACCTTGATGACTCTTAATGAGGGCCGTTATTCTACGGCAAACCATGGTAATCGCCAATCCTTGTTGCGAATTACTGACTTAGCCCTATAGTCAGAGGGGATGTCAGGGCGAAATATTCTCACTTGCGGGGATAAAAGTGACCTGACGCAATATTTGTCTTTTGTTGCTTATTGATAATGTTGTCACAAAAAGTGAGGGTGACTGCATGGATAAACTACTTGAGCGTTTTTTACACTACGTGTCGCTGGACACCCAATCAAAATCGGGTGTGCGGCAGGTACCCAGCACCGAAGGACAGTGGAAGTTATTACAACTGCTAAAACAACAGCTCGAAGAGATGGGGCTGATTAACATTTCACTGAGCGAAAAGGGGACGCTGATGGCCACGTTGCCCGCTAACGTTGCTGGCAATATTCCCGCGATCGGCTTTATTTCCCATGTGGATACCTCACCGGATTTCAGCGGTAAAAACGTTAATCCGCAAATCGTTGAAAACTATCGCGGCGGCGATATTGCGTTAGGCATTGGTGATGAAGTTCTGTCGCCGGTGATGTTCCCGGTGCTGCATCAACTTCTGGGTCAGACGCTGATCACCACAGACGGTAAAACGCTGCTGGGCGCGGATGATAAAGCAGGCGTGGCGGAAATCATGACCGCGCTGGCGGTGCTCATCCAAAAAGATATTCCGCACGGTGATATCCGCGTGGCCTTTACGCCGGACGAAGAGGTAGGTAAAGGGGCGAAGCATTTTGACGTTGCGGCATTTGATGCGCAGTGGGCCTATACCGTTGACGGCGGTGGCGTGGGAGAGCTGGAATTTGAAAACTTCAACGCTGCGTCGGTTAATATCAAAATTGTCGGCAACAATGTCCATCCCGGTACCGCAAAAGGGGTGATGGTGAATGCGCTGTCGCTGGCTGCTCGTATTCATGCTGAGGTTCCGGCAGACGAAAGCCCGGAAACGACGGAAGGCTACGAAGGCTTTTATCATCTGGCGAGCATGAAAGGGACGGTCGATCGGGCGGATATGCACTACATCATCCGTGATTTTGACCGCAAGCAGTTTGAAGCGCGCAAACGCAAGATCATGGAGATCGCCAAAAAGGTCGGCAAAGGGTTACACCCGGATTGCTATATCGAACTGGTGATTGAAGACAGCTACTACAATATGCGCGAAAAAGTGATTGAGCATCCGCACGTGCTGGATATCGCTCAGAAGGCGATGCGCGATTGCGATATTGAGCCGGTGCTGAAACCTATTCGTGGCGGCACCGACGGCGCGCAGCTGTCGTTTATGGGGTTACCGTGTCCGAATCTGTTCACCGGAGGCTACAACTATCATGGTAAACATGAGTTTGTAACTTTGGAAGGAATGGAAAAAGCGGTGCGGGTGATTGTACGTATTGCGGAATTAACCGCAAAGCAGCTGTAAATTTATCGATAGATGCCGGATAGCGCTTTGCTTTTCCGGCCTACAGTATTTCACTCCAAAAGGCCTGATAGGACGCGCTAGCGTCGCATCAGGCACCGTTCGTATTATCCTTCGAAGAACCAGTATCCGCTGTTAACCAGTGCGGCAAGCATGGCAAGGAAAGATGGATCTTCCAGCGCATCCTCAAAGTTCTCGGCCGTCAGAACAATATGGCTGGCAAGCGCTTCCAGGGCAGGGCGATGCGGGGAATCAATTTTCTCACCGTTGGCGTAGACGTCATCGCCGATGCGCAATACGCGCAATCCGCCCAGACGCACTAACACATCCCCTTGCTTCAGGGCATCGTAAATTTCGTCTGGCTGATACGGCGGCTCCGGTGGAGCAATATCCAGCTCATGACGAGACTGAGATATAAACTCGCCAAACCACTGCTGGAAATGTTCCGGCTGATTAATCAGTCCGAGCATCATTTCACGCAGCTTGTCCATTTCCTGCGGCAGAACGTCAGCCGGATGATCGCGCGGCGGCAGGTCAGGATCGCTGTAATACGTGCTGCCCAGCTCACGTTGCAAAACGTAATCGGCGAACCCGCTGATCAGTTCGCGAGTATTCGGCGCGCGGAAACCGACCGAATAGTTCATGGCGTTTTCCAGCGCATAGCCTTCGTGCGGGAATCCTGGTGGAATGTACAGGATATCGCCGGGTTCCAGCTCTTCATCGATGATGGCTTCAAACGGGGCGACCTGCAGCAGGTCCGGGTGAGGGCAGTGCTGCTTCAACTGCAGTTTTTCGCCCACGCGCCAGCGACGTCGACCGGTTCCCTGGATGATAAACACATCGTACTGATCAAGATGTGGGCCAACGCCGCCGCCGGGTACGGAGAAGGAGATCATCAGATCGTCGATTCGCCAGTCCGGCAGTTCGCGAAACGGACGCATCAGCGCGGCGGTGGGTTCATGCCAGTGATTGACCGCCTGTACCAGCAGCGACCAGTTGTTCTCGCCGAGATGATCATAGCTTTCGAACGGACCGTGGCTAACCTGCCATTTACCGTCCTGGTGGCTGACGAGTCGGCTGTCGACTTCGCTTTCCATTGCCAGTCCAGCCAGTTCGTCAGGAGAGAGTGGATCAATAAAGTTGTTAAACCCGCGTTTTAAGACCACCGGGCGTTTCTGCCAGTGGCGTTCAAGAAAATCGGGCCAGTTAAGTGTGAGTTGGTATTCCATAATGAGCATCCCGCAGGCTGGTATCTGCAACCGATTATAACGGATACTTAACCGCAAGCGGGAAATCAGTACATATTTATTACATGCGGCGATTACTCGTCTATCTGCCCTGGCTGCTGGCGGCCAAAAATAACTTCCATGCGCGCGCCACCCAGCAGGCTATCGCCTGCAATAATCTGCCCGTCATACTGTTCGGTGATTTCTCGCGCCACAGCCAGTCCAACGCCTTGCCCTGGTCGTAGCGTATCGACACGCTGTCCACGGTCAAACACCACTTCCCGTTTGCTTTGCGGAATACCAGGACCATCATCTTCAACCAGAATGTGTAGCTGATCTTCGGACAGATGCGCTGAAATCTCGACAAACTCCAGACAATATTTACATGCGTTATCCAGCACGTTGCCCATTACTTCGACAAAATCGTTCTGTTCGCCCACAAAACTGATTTCGGGTGAGATATCGAGATTTATGTTGACGCCTTTACGCTGATACACCTTATTTAGCGCCGAGGTGAGTTTATCCAGCAACGGCGCGACTGGATGCAGTTCGCGGCTAAGCAGCACGCTGCTGCCACGCATGCTGGCGCGATGCAGGTAATAGCCAATCTGCTGGGAAATACGGCTGATTTGTTCCAGCATGATGGGTTCCGCGTCGCTCACGTTCATTTTTTCATTACGCATCGAGCGGAGCGTACTCTGTAATACCGCCAGCGGTGTTTTCAGGCTGTGGGTGAGGTCTGTTAACGTCGTACGGTATTTGTCGTAGCGCTCGCGTTCGCTTTTTAAAAGTCGATTAAGATTGCGGACCAGGCTGGTCAGTTCGCGCGTGGTGGCGGGGTTTAGCATCTCTCGATGATGTTCCTCAAGCTCACGGACTTCACGCGCCAGCGATTCGATAGGCCGCAGACTCCACCAGGCGGCTACCCATAACAGCGGAATGACCAGCAACAGATTGGCGACCAGCACATAAATAAACCAACTCCAGACCATATACGAGCGCTTTAGCTCAATAGGAATGGTATCGACAACCACTATGGTCAACTGTGGCATTCTGGCAGTGGCGGGGTAGACGTTCACGGCGACCGAGTGGGTCATTTCGGCATCGTCGTCGTCTTCCCTGACTTCTTTTAGCTGCTGCTGAGCGGAATGATCTTCGCCCAGTAAGGTGCTGGTGGCATCTACATTGGCTTCAATCTCATGAAAACCGTTCGCTTTTAGCCATTCCGGTTGGATACTGTGCGTCAGCCAGGGAACATTGCGCTGCGCCCACAACAACTCACCGTCTTCGTTATAGATCAGCGACATTGTTGGGCTTTGCATATCGAGATTCTCAGGCAGCTCGACGTTTATCTTACCGTTCTCCCATTTTGCCAGGGTATAGAACAGGTTACTTTCACCCCGCAGCAGGCGGAACGTTGTTTTATCAAAGCTGACGCTGTAACCCACCAGGGCAACCATGCCGTAGGCCAGCGAAAGCACCAATACCACGCCCGCGGTTGCCAGTAAAAAGCGCAACCGCAGTGATAACGGGAAAAAATGACGCAATAATTTATTCATTAGCGCAGTTCAAAAAGATATCCCTGGCCACGCACGGTGGTGATGACATCATTCGGGTATTGCGCCTGTATTTTTTTACGCAGACGCCCCATCAGAACATCAATGGTGTGGCTTTCACGCAGCTCGGCATCCGGGTAAAGCTGTAACATGAGCGAATCTTTACTGACCACTTTGCCGTTATTACGGATAAGTGTTTCCATAATGGTGTATTCGAACGCCGTGAGCTTGATAACTTCATCATTGACGGATAACTCGCGTCGAGAGAGGTCCACCTGGAAAGGAGGAAGAGAGATAATCTGCGATGCCAGACCGCTGTTGCGACGCATAAGTGCCTGCATGCGCGCTGCCACCTCTTCGATATGAAACGGTTTTGTGACGTAATCGTCGGCTCCGGCGCTGAGTACTTCCACCTTGTCCTGCCAGCCTTCACGCGCGGTTAACACCAGAATCGGCAACGAAACCTCATTGCTACGCCAACGGCGGATCAATGACAAACCGTCTTCATCGGGGAGTCCTAAATCAACGATCGCGATATCCGGCAGATGTTCATTCAGATAATAGTCCGCTTCCTTCGCATCTTCTGCATCATCCACCTGATGCCCTAAATCCTGTAACTGAACCTTGAGGTGGTGGCGTAATAAAGCATTATCCTCGACAACCAGTACGCGCATCATCGTTTCTCCCTAAAATAACGGTATAAATAGTTTAACGCTGATTATGTGGATTGAAAGCAGCGCTATGAAATTAAATAACTTTTCTCATGCTCCCTTGCCCGTGGGGGCGCCCTGGGGGCAGTGCTGTTGGCATCTGATTGTTCAGCATGTTGATCTGATCCTGGTTCATGTCGCCAATCCACTTGGAGTAAACCTCGTACACCATGCGCGCATCTTCATGTCCCATCTGACTCGCTATGAATGACGGGTTCGCTCCGGCCATCAACGTCCAGCATGCGTAGGTATGCCGTGACTGATAAGGATTCCTTTCGCGGATATTTGCAAGTTTAGTGCCTCGCTTCCAGCCATAGGCAATCGAGTTCTTGGAGAAGTAACTGCCTTTTTTTGACGAATATGCTGTCGGTGAAAAAACGAAGCGAAGAGATTGCTGCTCAGTTTTTCCGATCTCCCGATGGTGAAATCGAATTTCTTGCTTCGGATTAGCGCCGGTGATTTCGTATTGTTCCTTCAGTGCATCCAGCGCAGGTCTAAGCAACGTTATCGTCCTTATTCCGGCATCTGTCTTAGGGGGAACAAATACTCGCTTATTCGTCAAACTTCTGGATACATGGATTTCACCTTTTACCAAATCAATGTCTTCCCATGCCAGGGCGCATATCTCGCCCGGCCTCATCCCCGTATGAACAGCAACAATGATGATTAATGCCTGGCTACGGGGAAGGGCGGCTATCAGAGCCTGGTACTCATGAAGTAAAAGTGGGTCGGGATCATTTTTAGATAACTTGAGTCGCGACACTCCTTCATAAGGAGCATGCAATATAAACTGGCTTCGGTTTGCGAGCTTAAGCATTTCTGATAAAACTGCCATCTGTTTATTGACTGTTGAGGGCGCGCGGCCCTGTCTGGCCAGATTCGGCATTGCCGGGTTAATAATTGTCCCGGTCAATAACTCCTTTCGGTAATGCAAAATATCGGCATGCTCAATATCTACCAGACGGGTATTTTCTCCGACTACACGCAGTAACGTATTTACGACCGAAGTAAGCGATAGCAGGGTTGCACCAGATACCTCTAAGGCTTTGGTGTCTGTAAAAAAATCACTCAGTTCTTTAAACGTGGTGATTTTTTTGGTTGTGATGAACTTCTTAAGCGCTTTAGATTCCGGGAAACGTTCCGCATAGTCGAACTTACCGAGCTGTATTTCACTTGTTATGAGCGCGCGAAGATTTCCAGCTTTTTTGATGTTGCTGTTGTTCACCGTCCAGCCCCGAAGGACTTCGCGGCAACGTTTGCCGCGATAGGTAAATGTGATCCGTATTTTTCCGTTATGCAGCTCAACGCCGGTTGGAAAGTCCATCATGCTTCCTGTACTAATTGGTTAATCTTTGGATAGTTGTACCAAAGCAGACCTTTAGAATTGTCAGTTTCCCCGAGAGCTGTCAGATGTTTGAAATGCACGCCTTCGATCCACAAATTCAACCGATAACTTTTAATTTGTCTTTCAGACAAGCCGGTCTTTTCTGTTAGTCGCGCTTCAACCATCCACTCTTCGCTGAAAATGAGTTGCGACATACATAACTCCGATGCCGCCAGCCACAACAGTACATGCTGCAGCTGGCTGTAAGTGAAAACCTAAAATCAGTTTTTTGTCAGGCGCTGCCAGATTGCAGAAACGTATTTGACCTGATGCCGGGCGTCAGAAAGCGCATTGTGCATGTCGCCTTCAAACGGGATATCGAAGCGCGGGTTGATACCGACAGATTTACCCAGTTCGACCATGGTCCTTACGTCCCTGTCATTCCAGAACGGAACAGCGAAGGGGGTATCTGTTAACGCGTATGCGCGGCGAAGAATGACGTTATCAAACGAACATCCATTACCCCATAATTGAACAGTGTGGCTACCGTTAGCAGCATTTTCAGCAATAAAGTCAGCCAGAAGTTCAAGGGATTCACGCAGCCCCATAGCTTCATCAACAAGAATGGCAGAGCGGGCTTCAGATGATTGTTTTAACCACCACTGAATTGTCGACGCATCTGGTTTCATGCCAAACGACATCGATGACTCCAGACTGACAACCTGGTAAAACTCGGCGCCAGTGTTACCAGTTGAAGGATCAAAAAATACAGCGCCGATAGAGACTATTGGGGCATCAGGACCGTTGCCCATGGTTTCCATATCAACCATTAGGTGAGTATAGAAAGCGTTCAGGGGAGCCGTTTCAATATGGTGAACGGGTTCATTATTCAGGGAAGCTGACGCGTCACCAGTTGCATCAGCGCTTTTAACTGGCAAAACTGCTGTTTCGCTCTGAGACACTTCAGGATTAGCTTTGATTTCGCTGTTGTCAGTTTCTTCCATCTGCACATCGCTGGTGGCTTCCTCTGTATGGGTATGATGTAACTTATCCTCGACGGCGCGCTGGCGTACCTGGTCTACGACAGAAAGCGCTGGCGCTTGCTGGTTCCCCATCAGGCCATCGATGGAGAACACGCCGTTGCCCATGTTGGCGATTTCTGGTTGTTCGGCAGATGCCGTCTGTTCAGCTGTGACTTTCTCGTTGATCTCGTTTTCCCAGCTTTTTTCTGGTACGTGACCGGCTGCCGCCAGGGTTTCTTCAGTTGGGTGCTGGTGGTCGGTTTCAGTCAGGTTCTTATTGATGTAACGGCTCAGCAGTTCCGGGAAATGGTGAGCGTTTTCTTCTGCACTGCGAATAAGCGCGAAAATAGCTGCACGGGAATAATCCAGGATGCCAGCGCGTTTGCGCAGGGCGACGGACCACTCTTTGAACGGGCTTTCGTTTTTAGCAATGATCTCTTTTGCACGACGGAAAACGCCACCTGGGATATCGTAGATGTTGAAATCCATTGGAAGTGTGGCAAGCGCAATATCAATGTCCAGAGTGTCCAGTGAGTGGACAAGTTCCGGGTTGCGATCGGTCTTATTGCCACCACCAGCGTTGGTTCCGGAGTCAGTGCGCTGAATTTCCGACACACGATTGCCTTTACACCACTCTTTAATCAGCAGCCCACGGTCAATGTGCTCAGTATTGAACCAGGCCTTAAAGAACTGGATAACGGTGACCAGATCAACTCGCTTTCCATCAACCGGAAAAACGGTTTTCAGCGCGCTGACAACTTTCCAGATATCGATCTCTGGTGCTTTCCTGAATGGTTCTACATTCTCGGCGGCAAGCAGCAGGTTTTGCACATAGCTGTTGTCCACATCCAGCTCGAGTTCCTGAATGGTTTTCTTCTGCTCAGTATCAATATGGTAAGCATATTCTTCAGAAATAAACTGAGCTAAGAGGCGCTGGCGTAGCGGCAGAGTAGCAACTGTAATAAGCTCTGGCGTTACAGGAGGAGTGGATTGTTCATCACCCATAACTCGTGCCTTCTTATCATCAACCCACTCCTGAACTATAAGAGCCCGCTTTTCTGGTTCTTCAATCCATTCGGTAATAAATTGCTCAAATGAAGCAATGGTATAGCCCTGCTCACGGTCGAAGACTTCTTTTACAGCGCTTGTCAGCTTCCACTCGACATGAGCAGAAAGCTCTTTAACCGCTGGCACATTAGAAACGGCCTGTAACAGGTTTTGCACATAGAGATCATTTTCATCCAGTTCCATCTGTCCGATCTGGATGTGCTGCGCTTCACTGATTTCCTTCTCTTCACCGTCATTTAACAGGTGTGCAATCAGTCGCTGAGACAGGCGCAAGCGAGATATGGGGCGGAGTAATGCTGGCGCATCGCTGGTGGGTACATTGGCACTGGAGGTTTCAGGTTTTTGCTGGCAGGAAGTCTCCTGATTCTCATTATCAGGCTTCTGTTTTAGTTGCCACGTTTGCTGGTCTTCTGCCAGTTCGTAACGATCGCACCATGTGTCATCAAGTGTGCTTTCCTCAGGAAGATCGTCAACAACAAACCAGTTGGTGCGGACAGGTAATTGATAGTCGGCGCCACGACCGACGGCAATATCGTTGTCTTCGAGAATATTGAGGATTTCGCGTTCTGCACGGGAATCTGATTTCGCAGAGAACCAGCAAAACAGATTTTTTGCCTCAGTTGCTTTCGCTTTGGCTTTAATAAGATACGCATACGTTAACATTGCGTTCGGGCTCCATAGGATTGTAAGATACCCGGCAGCTGATGATCGCCGCCTAAGGTAGTGGTTATTGGTCAAAACTCGTTCCGGAAAGCTTTGGTCGGCTGACCGGGTACTTAACCCGCCTTGCGCGGGTTTTGTGCTTTATGGGGTAGGGGATTTTCCCTGCGCCAGCTGTGCGACGGGGACCCACTCCAGAGCATTCAGCACGGGCTCAAATGAATCAGGCGTGTGAGTAACGGCGCGAACGACGTCAGCCACGCTGGGGTTTGCTTTGCTAAGGTGGTACCCGCCACCAGCGCCACGCTGGCTGGTGACGATTTCACTGCTGCGCAGCTTCGAGAAAATCTGCTCGAGGTAAGACACAGACAGCTTTGATTCTTTACTGATAGATGCGATGGAAACCGGACTGCCGTTGTAAATCCTGTTGAGGATGGCAACGACCTGAACAGAAGCCACCACGCGTTTCATTCCAAACTCCATCATGCATCCTTTGCCGGTTCGCGACCGTATCCCGGGTTATCGTTTAAGGCGTCATTCAGAACCTGCATTGCCTCATTATGTGGGAGAGTCAGAGCAAGTTTGATCGCCGTTCCAAGAGCTTCAGCCGCACATTCAAACTTACGAGCGAGCCTGGCTGTTTCATCAACTTGTTCACCCATCGCTTCCATTTCAAAGTTGTGCTCAGTCCAGATTTCATCCATCACATCACTTTCAACTTCTTCACGTAATGCTTCTTTTACTTCCAGAACAGGCAAAACCCCGATTAATGCCTCGGCTGGTGCGCTGCTGAAGCGCAATGCCAGATCGTTAGCTGACATAAAAACCTCCGGAAAAAAGCCCGCCACGGGACGGGCAAAGAACACTTTTCCAATTTAACCAGAACAGGTCTTCGTCTCCTGTTTGGTTACGATGGTGGTATTACCATCACAATGCCCTGTGCACCGGGCATGAGGCTGGCAACAGCCATTGGTCAAACTCGTTATGAACGAACAGCAGTCTGTTGGTCGGCAGACGGGTCGCCCTTCTGGGCAAGCGTGTAGCAAATCAGTCGAATGATTACTTCAATGCGATTTAGATGTACGGCCTGACACCGCACTGGTTTACGTGCGAAATCGATCATGGATTTATCCTCTTGTGTTGCCCTTGTCGCCAGGCTGGCGGAACGTTGAACCTGCTGCGTGTTAATGCCTGTCATCTCATCCGGTGATTCGTATGCCGCCGGCAGCTACTTCGTGGGCATCCTGCCTTGATGACGTTTTGCAAACTGTGTTTATATTTAAACTCTAAATGTGTTTAAAAGTCAACACGACATGTGTTTAAAGCTGTATGGATGAAAACGATATGGGAAAAGGGAAGGGGATAGGCATAAAAAAACCAGCCAAATAGGCTGGTTAGGTAGCTTAAAATTGTTGCTTAGTCGTCTGTTGGCTTGAATCGTCCTCGAAGGTACTTCTCGACATATTCATCAATTTCTTTCAGTCGCAATTGAAAGGTATCGATCATTTTGTCTTGTTCAGACTCCGGTAACTGGTCAAAAAGGGTGATTAACTTACGGTGTTTAGGCGTTAACCATGATTCGGCGTGATCATCACCAAACATTAGCTCTGCCGGACTAATACCGAGAGCTTTCGATATTGTTATAGCGTCGTCAACGCCAACATTGCGGCGACCTGCTTCATAGTTCCCGATGCGCGACTGAGCCCACCCACATAACTCTGCGAGTTTAGATTGCGACATATTTTTCTGTTCGCGTAACTGCTTCAGTCTGGCGGCAATTGCAGTGTTTATATTCATTACTGATTTTTACCACGTTACGTGTTATCGCTCAAAGAACGTTTCGTCTTGACTATCTAACACATTATGTGTTTAATTCAGCTAAACACTATATGTGAGGACAAGATGAACAACATCGCCAAAGAACGGCAAGCGCTCGGTTTAACTCAAGAGCAATTAGCCAAATTATTCGGGTGGCGTCAGTCAAGACTCTCAAATTATGAGAACGGGACACGCCAGCCTGGACTACCGGAATGCAGATTAATTGTGGAGAAGCTTAACGAGTTAGGGCGCGCCTGCTCTCTTGATAGTGTATTTCCGCCACAAAGTGAGGTCTGAAAGATGCAATCAGTAGCTTATACCCATAATAAAACACGGTTAGCCGCTCCGGTGAAATCGCAAAATCATTTTAAACCCCAGCGCCGTGACAGCATTCAGCACCGCGTCATATTGGCAGCCGTTCGTGAATGGGAATCGACATTACCAGGACAGGCACAGGAACGGATCGCTCAGCTGGTGGCTGAAGAGTGGGCCAAGGCAGATGGCCGCGGAATAGCTGTTAATAAGCAGAATTTATTCCGATATCTGAAAAACGAAGGGGGGTCAGAAAAGTATACGGCTTACGTTATGCAGCTGTCAGGCTCAATCATTGCTGCTATGCCAGTTCAGATTGCCAGGAAGCACGGGCTAAGTAATGCGAGCACAGAAGCGGAGTTGGTGGCAAGCGCTATCAAAGAATGCAGTGAGGCACATCAGGCGAAATTAATCGGCGCTCCGTTACAGAAACTGGAGAAGGAAATTCGTGAAGCAGCCATCGCTTTGTTCAACATGTTACCAGCTGATGCGGCGGGACCACTACTGGCGAGTATAAGCGCCGTAGCGCCGCAATTGTTTTAATCGAGTTTTGACCAATGACCATTATTACTGCAACTCGCGGGGTGAAGTATGCCTAATCCTTTGGCTAAGGCCATGCCTAAGAGTAAGGCTAATAACGAGCCTTACCGTAAGGTGAAGATCACCATGTGGGATGACCCGAAGTTTCGAGCCTTATCACCACTCCCGCCAAGTGGGCAGAGTCTGTTTATTTACCTGCTTACAGGTCCATTCACGGGGATCATCCCCGGCCTGTATAAGGCGGGGAGGGCTGCTATGGCTGAAGAATTAAACTGGGATGTCGAAGCCTTCGACTTAGCCTTAGGCGAAGCCATAGCGTTAGGTATGGTGGAAGCCGACCTTAAAGCCAGAGTTTTTTGGTTGCCTAATGCGGTCAAACATAACCCGCCAGCATCAGTGAACGTGATCAAATCATGGGCGAGATCGTTTGAATTATTGCCTGAATGTTCACTGAAAGATAAAGCATATGAAGCTCTCAAAGCCGCATGTTACGGGGTTTCTGACGCTATGGGGATGGCTTTTGATAAGGCTTTCGCCTTGCCTAAGGATAAGGCTAAGTCTTTGGCTAAACCTTTGCCATCAGGTATCCAGAGAGCAGTTAGCAGTAAACAGATCTTAAACCCCTCTCTTAACGCGTGCGCGATGAAAAATTCGAATGGGGAGGAACTGCCGCCCCCGGCCATGCCCCGATACCTGGACGGTGTTGATGAGCCGATAGGGAAATTCAGCATGGCAGATAGCTGGCTCCCATCCAGAGATTTCCGACAGCGTGCCGCATCGTGGGGGATCTCCCTCTCTGAACCAGATTACCTTCTGACTGAACTCGCAGAATTCATTGCGTACTGGGAGTCGGAAGGGAAAGTTTTTACGCAAATCCAGTGGGAACAAAAATTTGCCCGACATGTAGCCCGGGTGAGAACGCAGGTAAAACCAGAAACCGGAGGTAACAGTCATGTGGGAGCAGGAGCAGAACCAACAGCATCCCGGGCAGTTCAGCAAATTCAGTCAGCCCACGCAGAGTGGCGCCGCAGGAATGGACTTGATGGCGACGGAAACAGCCTGGCGTCTGTGGCAGGTCATGGGGGAGGTGTATTCGAACCGATGGACCCAGAAGAACGGGGCGGAGCCTTCGCCTATCTGGATAGCCCAGATAGGTTCGATGACTGAACAGCAAATTCGGCTGGTTTGTCAGCAGTGCATGGATCGCTGCGCAATGGGAAATACATGGCCGCCAGACCTGGCTGAGTTTGTTTCTCTGGTTTCAGAGAGTGGAGCGAATCCATTCGGACTGACATCGGAGCAGGTTATGACGGAATACCGGCGCTGGCGCAATGAGTCATATCGGTATTCAGGTAGCGATAAATATCCATGGCCTCAGCCTGTGCTGTATCACATCTGCATCGAAATGCGCAGAACGGGTGTAGAGCGACAGATGACAGAGGGGGAGCTGAAACGACTGGCAGAAAAGTTACTTACGAAGTGGTCGAAGCATGTTGGCAATGGACTGAGTGTGCCACCAATTCGAAGTCAACTGGCGGCGCCGCACCATCCGGCAGGACCAACGCCAGCTCAATTACTGATGGAAGAATACAAACGCCGCAAAGCGGCAGGTTTAATTAACTAAAACGAGTATTGACCAATGACCATAGAAATCTCTCAGAAAGACCGGGTAGCGATAGTGGTACGCCATACCCCGAACTGCGTATTACGTGATGTGTGTGAAGCACTGGATATTCCATCCGGTACCGCAGGTAAGTTTCTGCGCGCGTTGACTATTAGCGGCACAGTCCTGCGTACTAACAACGGAACTCAGTATGTTTATAACATCGCTCCGGATGCAGAATTACCTGACGTAAAACTGCCCTTCATGGAAGAGAAAAGCGATCCGGTTGAAACGCAATTAGCGGAGAAACTGGCGAAAGATCTGAAGTCTCGAGGACTCTGGCGGCGCGCTGCAAAGGTATATACCGACATGTTAGACATTGCCCGCAGTTCGGCTGAAGTGTCACGTATAGCGCAGCAACGTAATGAATGCCTGCGTATGGCCCGGAGATGATCAGCATGCCAAGACCAAATACACCAGAAGAGCAGGCGGCACTTATCCGGGTGATAATCGAAGAGGTGAAAATCCGTGGACGTTTAACCGTTAGCGAGGCATCACAGATGTTGTCGCTGCATCGTCAGACTGCTGAGAAGTATTTCCGCGTAGCAGCCGAACGCGGCGAACTCATTCGTTACGGTCGTCTTGGTTTGTTCAGGGACCAGAAGGCTGTGATTGATTTCGATCTCCAGCGATTCTCATACGGTTCGGGTAAGCCTGTGATTGAGTTACCAGCAGATTTTCGGGGAAGTGCGGTTATGCGACGGGTTATTGAAATCGTAGGGAGAATGCCAGTATGAAATAGCATCGGTTTCATACTTGAGTTTAGTTCACGGGGTGAATTGATGAATTAACATGCTGAAAATACATAGAAGGGAGATGGAGCAGTCTCGAAAAGACTGCTTCTAACAAATCTGTCCAGATGTCCCTTTAAAAACAGTTGAATGCCACCTGCTTGTTCTTAATTTTAATGGTTTGTTGTATACTATGGGCATGAAATGTATTAATAAAAAAGTGAGCATTAACAACAGGATGAATGAATTTGAGCTAATCGATAACGTTAGGCTTATGGCATCAGTGAGCGTGCGTAACAAAAGACAGAAACTTAATGAACAATACTTTACTCCTGGCTTTGTTACGAATTTTGTCGCTCATAATCTTATCGATCTAGCGAGGTCATCATACAATATTCTTGATGTTGCTGCAGGTGTTGGCAACATTGGTGCCGCTGTGGGACTAGTCGTTTCACAGCAAACAGCCTCAACGGCTAACCAATTGCATGCCGTAGAAATAGATCCCGACTTGGTTAAAGAATGTGAAACCCTTTTGTCTTCAGTGTTAAATGGGACTTCTGTTGAGCATAAAATTTATAATCGTGATTTCCTTGAACTATTTTGTGAATTTAAATGCAATAATTTAAAATTCACATCTATAGTGATGAATCCTCCCTACAAAAAATTTACAAGAAAAGATTATGATTCGCTAAATTTAACTCGTTATAATATTGAATACTCGCCTAATCTATATTCTCTAATGATGTCATGTGCATTGGAGCTTCTTTCCGATAATGGTGAACTAATTGCAATAGTGCCTAGGAGTTTTTGTAGCGGAACTTTGTTTCATGCCTTCCGAAAAAAAATCGTAAAACAATTTAGAATTTCTTTTATACATCTTTTTGAATCTAGGACAAAAGTATTTGCATTTGATGGTGTTCAGCAAGAAACAATTATCATAAAGATAGAAAAAAGAAGTTGTGAAAATAAAACAATTATCATTAGCTATGGTGATGATTTCGATAAATCTATTGTAAATGATAGAAGTTACAGCTCTGTTATTTTTCCTAATGATAATCAGCATGTAATACATATACCTTACAGTGAGGTAGATGAATGCGTACTCAACAAAATTTTATCATATAAATCATCATTAGATGAACTTGGGCTTAAAGTGTCCACTGGGAAAATTGTTGATTTTCGTAATAAACAACACCTTACATCTGACAAAGAAAATAATGGTTTACTTTTTTGTAAGGAAAATTTGGGTCGGGATTGCTTTATTTTTGCTTCTAATAAAATTCAAAATTTTATTAGAATTAATGAATCTACGATAAATAAATTTCTTGATAAGCAATGCCATGTTGTTATGAATCGCATGTTTTTTAAAGAGAATGATAATGTTATATCAGCTCAAGTTGTTGATTGTGGTGACAACTGCAAAACAAGTATTGCTGTTGAAAATCATCTAAACTATATATCAGGTGTTGAAGGTTCTCCATTAGATTTTCAATTGGCTTTAGGTATAAAATTATATCTGGAATCTAAACTTGTTAGTGATTATTTTAAGAGGTTTTTAGGAAGTACTCAGATCAATGCTGCTGATATAAAATCTTTACCATTTCCAAGTAAAGAAGAATTAATTAAGTTAGGTCAAAAAGGAGAGTTTGAATATGATGAGTGAACGTAGAACTACTACACAAGATATTACTTGGTTTTTAGATCTTTTTGATTCTGAAAAAATTGATCTTGATCCACCATATCAAAGACGTAGTGTGTGGACAAGGAAGGATAAACAATATTTTCTTGATACAATTTTCAAAAAATATCCTTGCCCAGCAGTTTTCCTTCATAAAACTCAAGATGATAGAGGGAGGGCAACTTATCATGTTGTCGATGGTAAGCAACGTCTCCAAACTATTATTGAGTTTTTTCAAAATAAAATCCCTCTTGGCCAGGATATTGGAGATGAACGTTTAAACGGCAAACGTTGGAAGCAAATTGAAGATCCTGAATTGAAAAAAGGGTTTTGGGATTATGTTATTCCTGTAGACCTATTAACTACAATTGATAAAACAATTGTGGATGAGATTTTTGATAGATTAAACCGTAACTCCAGAAAGTTAGAGCGCCAAGAGTTAAGACATGCAAAATATGATGGATGGTTTATTGAATTAGTTGAACGTACGGCTGAAATCCCTTGGTTGAAAGATATGGGTATCGTCACGACAGGTCGCGCAAAGAGAATGAAAGATGTTCAGTTTATATCTGAATTGGCATTTTCGTTAATAAGAAATGATGTTTGTGGCTTCGACCAAGACGATTTAGATGAGGTTTATGCTAAATATGATAATCCTGAAGATGAGTTTTTTAACTTTGAACCAGAGGATTTTGAGTTTAAATTCCTTGAGCTGTTTGCTGCAATGAAAAATATGAATGAAGTTAATAATGTTATTCGGGAGAATTCGAAGCTAAATATTCTATATAGCATTTTTAATTATCTTAGTCTTGAGAAAATTGAAAGTATAAAAGATAAGACATTCCCTCATGAAGCAACTGCAGTTAAATTAAAAGAGTTCTTGGATGCTGTCAGTTCTGACTCTGATAACCCTAATGTAATAGCATTTCGCAGTAATTTAGTAGGGGCTAATACTGAGTATCAGCAAAGAGCTAACAGACTTGATGCTTTGAAAAAATTCATGGAAGAATAATATGAAGATTCCTTTGTCAATCAAAGATTTATATGCATCTAAATATACAACTTATGTTGCATTACAAGAATCTGTTGATAAATGGGTTGAAAGTGTTAAAAATATAAAATGGCATTATGAGAGTAGAGTAAAAGAACTTGAAAGTTTCGCATTAAAATTTGAAACGGGCAGATTCGATTCTGCCTCTATTTTTGATGACATGTTCGGTGGGATGATAGTAGTTTCCACACATTCTGAGATTGTGAAGGTTGAAGAAATGTTGCGGGAGAAATTTATTTTGGTCACTAAAAAACCAAATAGTAAATCATTCGCAACTTATTCTCCAGAACACTTTGTATTTGATGATCTAAGATTATATCTTAAATTCGATAAAAATAATTTTTTATCGCCAAAAGTTGAGGTTTTGGATGGATTAACTTTTGAAATTCAGATCAAAACATTTTTACAACATGCTTGGGCTTTATCTACACATGATTTAGTTTATAAAAGCGAAAATATTTCTTGGTCTAAACACCGGGTGGCTTACCAAGTCAAGGCTATGTTAGAAAATATTGAGCTTTCTATATCAAGTGCAGAGGCATTATCATGTAATGATATGATTAATAAAGAAGATAAAAGATTTAAAAAATTAGGGAAAATTGTTGCGTTAATAGAGTCTAAATGGAATGAAGAAAGCTTGCCAGTTGATAAAAAAAGATTGGCTGAGAATATTTATGAATGCATAGATAAATTAAAAATCTCATTGCCAGATCTAAAAGCACTTATTGATGATACTGGTTGTAATGCTCTGAAAAGTATTTCTCCTTATCAATCGATTTTAATGGCCATAATTAATCAGAGAATTGATATATTTGAAAGAGGAAATCCTAAAAAATTAAAGTTATTAATTAGTGAAGAATTAGAAGAATTATTAGATAAGGATAAGGCACTATTTTTAAACGACAATGGTTACGTAATAAATATTTGAACAATAAAAAGAGTACCCAGAGGTACTCTTTTTATTTTTATCCTTAGCCACTGTCATGGGACGTAATGAGTCTTCTAATTCATATATCACAATGAAAATCACATAAGGTGGGCATTTGTTCATTAGACATCAGATAGGTGCTCAAAAGTCATTTAAAGCTTGGTGTAATGGTTCATTCCCCGTACTGAACGGTTGCAATTTGCTGAGTCATTAATGGGACTGGCCTGTAAGAATCATACCTGATCAGTCATTGCAGCAAGGGACACTTCCACTCCGCTAGAACTTCACTGCTTAGTCTTAGTTCCAGCTTAAGCCTCCGTTTTTTATTGTTTCTATAAACCTCTCTTGGTCGGAAAACTTCGCTTATACAATGAGATGGCTTTGGCTAAAAGTGCTATTAACCACTTGAATATGAGATTCAATAGGTATACTGTATGGATGTACAGTGCATTGATGTAGAGGGAATTATGAAGATAGAACTTACCATCAACAAATCAAAAGATCTGCCGCGCGGCGCCATACCTGCACTCGAGAAAGAGTTGCTTAAACGTCTTCAAAATCAATATGAAAATTGTTCTTTGGTTATCCGCAGGACTGGTGGCGATAGCCTGACTGTTTTCGGCGGCGATAAGGGAGATAAAACGAAGGTGGAGGAAATCCTCCAGGAAACATGGGAAAGCGCTTACGACTGGTTTTATTAATTTTTTGGGTGTTGCTTTGATCCCGTTTGCATGGGGGAGTTTAAGTGAAAGAAAAATTAGAATTGCCCAAAAAAGGCTACGCAGTCATCAGATGTCACGATGGGGTCATCGTTGCCAGGCTGCAATCATTTCCTGAGTGTGAGCGCGCCCTGATGTACCGTCGCGGTAGCATGGTGTCATTTATGCCTCTTCAGGATGATGAAATTATCGGCACACCTACGTTGTTTACTCAGATGCTTGAAAGGGCTGGTTATCGCGTTACCCAGAAATCTGTTACACTCTCTTCGTAGGCCTGAACAACCTATACCTGCTGCGCCACAGGAGAAAAGCCCCATGGCGCAAGAACAATTCAAGCAATCCCTCATACTGACGTTATCCAACGCCAGCGATTTTCTTTTTGCCTCATTCAGAGGTGCGTTATGAAGAAAAGCTGGTTTCAACATACTCAACTCACCACTGAGCAGGCTGATGAACTGGAAGCCCGCTATCGCGCAAAGCAGATTAAGACAGAGCGTAGTCTGGATAATGACTTCATTCACTGGACGATCAGCGCGTTCTTGCCAGAAGTATCTAAGCCTCCGCGTCAGGACAGAACCTGGCAACAACGGATCTGGAGGTGAATGTGAAAGTCTACGATATCACCCCAATGGGCAAGCCCAGAATGACGCGCGCTGACAAATGGAAAAAGCGCCCCGAGGTTCTGCGTTACCGGGCTTTTTGTGATGAAGTTCTTCTGCAGGGCGTTGAGCTGCCGGAAAGCGGTTCACACGTCACCTTCATTCTTCCGATGCCGGCGAGCTGGGGCAAAAAGAAACGGGCTGAGTTCAACGGTAAACCACACCAGACTAAACCTGATTTCGACAATATGATGAAAGCCCTGATGGATGCTATTTACGAAGATGACGCTCACATCTGGGATTCACGTGTCACTAAATTATGGGGAGAGAAGGGACAAATAATTATCGGGGAGATAGCAGAATGAGGGCGCTGCTTAAACCCGTGGTTGCACGTGAGCTTGGAATTGTGATGCTCAAGCCGGGAAGTGAGCTGATGTCATTATTCAGTTGTGAACGTGTGCTGGTGGAAAGCCAGCCGGCAGGCATGGAACGGTTACCTGCTGGCCGTGTTCCTGATGTTCGCCAGCCGCTTGCCAGTGACGAGTCCCTGAGGCCGTTCTTCCTGAATGAAAAAGTTATAAATGCTGCTGGTGGTTTTAGCGCTCTTGATTACTGGCTTATGCGTTATGGCGGTAATCGCTGCCAGTGGCCACACAGCGATTACCATTATCACGAGTTAACTACTTTGCGTCATGAACCAGGATCGGTTCTTCTGTGCGGGCATTGTGATAACCAACTGCGTGACCACTACAGCGAACAACTTGCAGAGCTGGCGAGACGTAATGTTGTTAACTGGATTATTAACAGCATCATGGTGGCGCTGAATATGGATCCTTCCAGAGAGTTGTCGCTAGCGGAGCTTTGCTGGTGGGCTGTTCGTATGGGGGTTACCGACGTAATTCCCGAATCAGTAGCCAGTCGGGCGCTTCGTATTCCTTTGGAAGAGCATCAGTCAGTCATGCGTGAATGCGATATCGAACCGGGTGTAACCGCCACCAGCATCATTACAGCCAAAGCCAGCACAGTAACCGTGAACATGCTGCCAGCGCAGATGCCTGCGGTTAAGCCCGTAGTTAGTGTTCTGGTCGATCCTGAATCCCCGCAAACCTTTATGAAACGTCCAAAGCGGCTCCGCTGGACGGCCTCCGGATATCTGGAATGGATTAAAACACAGCCCTGCGAATGCTGCGGTAAACCATCAGCTGACCCACACCATTTAATTGGCTGGGGGCAGGGAGGAATGGCAACAAAGGCGCATGATATTTTTGCGATCCCCCTGTGCCGCCAGTGCCATACAGAACTACATAACGACCCGGTGAAGTTTGAGCAAAAAAATGTTCCTCAGCCGGTAATGATAATCAGAGTGCTGGACCGGGCTTATGGGCTTGGCGTTCTGGCGTAAGGAGATGAACAGGATGACACCACGTCAACGCCGCAATCATTTTGAAGCACTTGGTAAAGCCGCATCAGCGCCGCGTAAAAGCTGGCTGGGTAAATGTATCCTCCTTACGGGTATCCAGTCCGGATGGATTAAATCCCTGCTCACAACATGGGGCGAAGGTGTAGGAGGAAATACTGCACCCCGTATGCCGCGGGGCCATGCATGTTGGAATGTGATCAAAGGAAGGAACTGGTCAGATAAGGCACTGGAGCGCTTTACCGCAGCGTTAAATCAGGCGAGAGAAGAGGGATTCCGTGGACAGCAGGCAATGAACAGGGCACATAGCATTCTCTGGCCGCAGTCATCCGCTAGTGTGATTGATGAAGCCCTGCATAATGATGATGTCGATTTTGTTGAGCAATGCGTACTGCAGGCGCTGGATATTAATGATCCGGTTTATGTGGTCGGTCTTCAGTATTACACCACCCGAAAAAAAATCTCAGACATAACCCGGGAGTTGCAGGCGATTGCGCCATGGTTAACTGATGGGGAGGCGAGAAAGCGCGTGCGCTGGTGCCTGGAAATATTCAGAGCAAAGGTCTTTTTGGAAGCACGCAAACTGTTATCTGAATAGACTCACTGAAATCATTTTTTAGCTATTGATGCTATTTTTTGATAATGGTGTTGAAAACGGGCCAGAAAATCAGATAATTTATTCATGCTTGGCAGAGCTGCGCCACTATGGCAGCGACAAAAAGCGAACAATTTGAACATAACGAGAACCCCGCCACAGCGGGGTTTTTGGTTTCCGGCGATACGACAGGGGTATTCGCGAGGTGCATAGCACCAGTACCCCTGTCATATCGCCGATCTGAAATCGTTAACTCGAAAACAAGTTCTCACAATCCTTTTTCGTTTCTAACTCAGAGGAAAAATGATAGGGGGTCACTGCTAAACGTAGACATCAATATTTTTAGTATTATTCCCTGCAACGTTCGAACTTGATTTGTCACTTACCGTAGGTAATGCACCCGATGCCATTTGGTTTTTTTCTGCTTCTTGTTTTTGTAATTGAGCAATTTTTGCGTACATAGACTCGATTTGCCTTTGAATCATCTCCATCTGCTGTTTAAGCAGTTTTGCCTCATCTTCGGAGGTTACTTCATTTATTTTTGAACCCATGGCGCTGAGTTCTTTTGTCAACTCACCAATTTGTTTTTTCAGGTTTTGAATTTGTTGTGAAACAGAGTTGCCAGTACTTGAAGGTGCTTGTTTTACTGTGCTTTGCAGTATGTCCTGACCCAAAGTGCTAACTGTCATGCTCATGGTGGTTCCTCCGGCCTTACATTTATTACCCATTATCGTCATCTTTCGAAATTACTTTATTAGCAAAGATTAAGTTGTGGCTTCCTGCACCACAGCATTATTTGTACTGCTCTATACTATCTGCTGAGTATCGCGGAGGAGCTTATGAAAGAAGGGTATTACTGGATTCAGCATGTCGGTGTTGTACAGGTAGCGTACTACACGAATGACACTGTTGATGACTTGGAAACGGGGAAAATAATCACAGGTGTTTGGCATCTGACCAGAGGCGATGACATTTGCCATAACGGTGAAGCAGAGGTGTTAGAAGGTCCTCTCTCTCCACCATTGTAAACAACCGTACTTACTTCGAGGCTGCCGCATGGCGGCCTTTTTTTTATTCCCCTCATTCCTGAGAGGACTCACAGCAATTTAGAGGGGGCTAAATGCCCGATCCGATTTCCGGTACTGGGCTGGCTGGTGGTGTCCTGACGGGGGCCAGTGTCTATGAACTGTTAACCGGAACCGATTACGGTGTGGTGTTTGGCGCATTTATCCGGGTAGCCCGTTCACGGGTCATAAGTAACGAAGTGTGATGTATATGTAAGATCGTATGCGCCTGTTAGGACGCAACTGGAAACAGAGCCTTATAGGCGTATCAGAAAAACCTCCGGCTATGCCGGAGGATATTTAAATAATTTCACCAGTCTTATAACCAAATTTCTCAAGTTTTAGCCTGGCTTCTTCTGCAATCTGCCATGATGAATTAACGGCTACCCAGATATTAGAATGTGTTTCGGGCTGATTCAGTGTTAAAGAATCTATGAAAACTTGAATCGGGTTTATAAACCCCTCTCTTTTTGTGCTCTCCAAAACAGAGTTAAGACTGTTGCTGATACTTTTACAGGCTTCTGTTAGTGCTGCAATATCCGCATCAAAACTGGATAAGTACACTCTGAATCGTTCATTTTTCCCATTATTCACGATCTATCCTTTTTCATTGGTTGCTAGAACCAAGTAGTAGATCAGGAATTGAATTGGAGAGCAAGCTACTGTAATTGGCTAGTCTAACCTTGCTCGATGGAAAAATTATCAAACATCATTTTTAGGCTGCCAACTGGCGGCCTTTTTCATTTCAGGCTCACGGGAATCATCCGCTACGTGCTTTGTTGATAAATCCAGCCCGTGAAGCCTGACCCTTTAATCACACACAGCGCCATCCGAAGAATCGGAGGTGAGGCTATGACCAGAATGAGCACCATTTACAGCAGACTTTCATATGGAACAGGAACCACGCTGACCGGCTGCGGTGTATCAGCGAAGGCATATGCCGAAACAGCTAAAACAGCAAAAGAGGTGTCCTGGATGTTGGCCGACAGAATTGCAGGGTTAAGCCTGAGCGACTGGGCAATTATTGTCGGTATCGCATGCACTGTTATTACCTGTGCAGTGAACTGGTATTACAGGAAAAAGGAAAGGGAGGACCGGCTTAATGGTAATGTCACCAAAGCTGAAGAATAAACTGAGCGCAGCGGTCGTTGGTTTGATTCTTGCCGGGGCTTCCGCCCCCGTGATTCTCGATCAGTTTCTGGATGAGAAAGAGGGTAACAGCCTGACAGCATATCGCGACGGTGGCGGAATCTGGACTATTTGCCGTGGTGCCACGATGGTTGATGGTAAGCCAGTAGTTCAGGACATGAGGCTTTCTGCTGAGAAATGTGCCCAGGTAAACGCCATCGAACGCGACAAAGCGCTGGCGTGGGTTGAGCGAAATATCAAAATTCCGCTGAGTGAGCCGCAGAAAGCGGGTATCGCATCTTTTTGCCCTTATAACATCGGTCCCGCAAAATGCTTCCCATCTACGTTTTACAAGCGCATTAACGCTGGTGACCGTAAAGGAGCCTGTGAAGCGATCCGCTGGTGGATTAAAGACGGTGGCCGTGATTGTCGCCTGACTAAAGGCCAGAAAAATGGCTGTTATGGGCAGGTAGAACGGCGAGACCAGGAAAGCTCGCTGACGTGCTGGGGGATAGACCAGTGAACAGAAGTCTCGTTTTTGTTGGGATGGCAGCTATCATCCTCATCTCGGTGCTCTGTGTGCTGCTGGCCCGCAGTAATGCCGCGCTGGCCACGTCAGAGAGCGACAACCGGGTTTTGCGTAGCGACAACGCGCTACAGACGGCGGTGATAACTACTCAGGCCTTCAACTTCAACCGGTTTAACCAGATAGCAGAGAATACCAACCGCCTTAATTCGCTAATAGATGCCGGAACAGAGAAAACCATCATTGAATACCGGGAGATTTTACGACGTGAAAAAACCTGTGATTTGCCTGTTCCTGCTGATGTCGCTGGTGGGCTGCTCGAATACGCGCACCGTTTACGTGCCAATGCAATGCACCCCGATACCGGGGAGGCTGACACAGTCAGTGATAGCGCCGCTGCCGCCAGCTCAATAACGTACTGCCAGGCTGTGCTGTGGATTAACCCGCTACTGGCCACCATTGAGAAGGCAAACAATCAGCTTGCCGGAATACGTGAAATAGAAAATACCAGATCCTCGCCATAGAAGAGAAAGTTATTCCCATGTGAAGGTTGTCGTTTCTGGGTTGAAAGTTATAGTTGCTTGGCTCCAGTTATTTCCAGCAAGCATTTTCTCTATGCAATGTGTGGCGTAAAGATCATCGGGCGGATAGAAAGGAGTGTATTCGCTTTCTATGGTCAACTTGACGTCATGTATTGAAGCGATTGCGGTACGTCCTTCATTGTCAATGTTGCGGAAACAGGAAATTCTCGCTTCGTAAAACTTGTCCGGCAAACCTTCTAACATGCACCCAGTAGCCCACTGCAGAAGCTGCTCGGTTGAATATTCCTGTGGTACCTCTTGGGTGGTTTTTTGATTGATGAGCCTGTTGAGTGTTTTGAGAAAATTAAACATTTCATCTCCTTATGGTTATATTTGGAAACATATCATTTAACGAACCCAACTCATAGAGCATTCCAGCAGGCATTCACTGAGTGCCTGCTGTAATGTTAAACATTAAAATTTGTATTTATTTCTTATCGTTACAATCAGGGATCATTCTCAAAAGAGTGTTATCTTTCTGGACGTAGTGATGAAATAACGCTGCACCTGCATGCGCTGCGATTAAAAAGTATCCGACGTTTGCCAGTGTTTCGTGAATATCTTTAATAAGTGATTTTGTTTCCCCGTCAGGAGTAACGAAAGGTGCAATGTTAAAACTTAAGAAACTCCAGTCCTTCCCACCGTAAGCCATAATTGTAATACCTAATAATGGCAGAGCCAAAAAAGAAATGTACAGCAGGATATGCATTATTTTAGCCGCCATCATCTGCCAGGCTGGTGGGGGTGGAATGATGGCTGGGTCATGATACTTATGTTTAATAATTAATCGTATTATCATTAAAAACCAGACAAACACCCCAACATTATAATGTGTTTCTTTCATGAGAAGGTAGGTGTTGCTGCCTTTGGGAAACCAGCCACGAAGCTCCATAGTTGCATAGGTTATCGCTATTAATATCAGGGTTAGCCAGTGTAAGCGAATCTGAAGTTTTGAGAATTTGACCATTATTCTTGCCTCAAACGGGGTGTTACATCGACCATAAATCATGAAGCTTAACAAATCCTTATTTTGTTGAGAGATTAAGAATTTGTTATTCCAGCGATCTTACTTGAATATTTTGATAATAATTATCATTTTTATTTCTTTCTGGTAATCCGTGATGTTACGGGGCAAGAACTGCGCAGATTCTCGCTATTTATGAGAACTTTTAATCAGCTACTGGTTCATTTTTACTTTCCGCTTATTACACAATTTGTATCCAACAAACAGGACTATGCCGATGCCAGCACGTGCTAAACGCCCATGCCGACACAAAGGGTGTGCGGCAATCACCAATGATCTCAGCGGATATTGTGACCAACACCGACAGCAGCATGCTGGTGACGGCTGGCGGAATTATCAGTCAGGAAAGAGTAGGCAAGAACGTGGATACGGGCGACTCTGGGAAATTAAACGAGCGCGTATCCTTCAGCGTGATAAATACCTGTGTCAGAACCATCGCCGACAGAGGATAGCGAAGAAAGCGGCAAGCGTTGACCACATCATTCCAAAAGCTCATGGCGGTACTGATGACGATTCCAACCTTGAGTCGTTGTGCTGGGAATGCCACAGAGCAAAGACAGCAAGAGAACGTACTCGATGATAATATTCACTGTTGTAATGCATAAGAACAGTTTCTACATTCATGCAGATACCCGGAAGGAATTTTGGGTGTTTTTGAGTAAAACACTGGGATGGGGCAAATTTGAGTTAATTCGCCCCTCTGACGAGTTTAGCCCTACTGGAGGGTTGTTTGAATTAGTCGAAGTGCGTTCGGCAGATTCAGAACCCCCTGAGTCAGTAACTGTAGGGTCAAATGTTTTATGGCGTCTCCCGGAAGCTCTCGGAGTTTTGAAATCAATCCCTTCTTCTGATCTTCAGATATATTTGCGACACGGATTATATCCTCAAGGGCAACAATCGTGTCATTGTGTAACCGAACTGTTTGAACCTTAAGGATTGCACTTAAGCCGCCATCATCAAGAAGAAAATCAATTCCTTTCTCTGTAATGTTTGTAGTGGTCTAATCATTCCGGACACTTTGTTAGAGATATAATGAGCAACACTAA
>OLQY01000117.1_pt1 | contig 97405 bp, 87 predicted proteins | sample 1672851 | NCBI WGS metagenome assembly OLQY01 (sample SAMEA3136730, study PRJEB25190) | human gut metagenome
GGTCCAGATGGACTTTTATTTTTATAAAGTGTTCAACTTGATTTTACAATCGGCGAAAATAATTTTTAGAAAGAGGATTTTTATGGAACTTATTTTACCTGAAGATTACCGTCCAACTTTAACTGTCCGCGATACCGAAGCTGCAATTGTCTACATTCGTGAGACTTTCCAAGACAAGCTCGCTTCTATCTTAGGCGTTCAAAGAATGTCTGCACCAATGTTTGTCGAAAAAAATACTGGTTTGAACGACAACTTAAACGGTGTTGAACGTCCTGTTGCTTTTGACATGAAGGCTATGCCGAAAGACGATACCATCGAAGTTGTGCACTCTCTTGCCAAGTGGAAGAGATTAGCTCTTAAGAGATACGGCTTCGGTATGCATGAAGGTCTCTACACTAACATGAACGCCATTCGTCGTGATGAAGACCTCGACAACTTCCACTCAATCTACGTTGACCAGTGGGATTGGGAAAAGATCATCCGCAAGGAAGAACGTAACACTGATACTTTGGAAATCACTGTTAACAAGATTTTTAGAGCTATCAAAGAAACCGAAAAATTAGTTTCAGCTCGCTACCCTGGTTCTACTTACCGCTTGGGTGATCACGTTTCATTCATTACTACACAAGAATTGGAAGATCGTTGGCCTGAACTTTCACCAGAAGAACGTGAAGACAAAATTGCTAAGGAAGAAAAGGCTGTCTTTATCATGAAAATCGGTGACAAGTTAAAGCGTAGCGGTAAGCCACACGATGGCCGCGCACCTGACTACGATGACTGGCAATTAAACGGTGATTTAGTCTTCTGGTATGAACCATTACAAAAGAAGCTTGAGATTTCTTCAATGGGTATCCGTGTTAGCGAAGAAAGCTTGCGCGAACAACTTAAGAAAGCCCACTGCGAAGAACGTGCTAAGTTACCATTCCACCAAATGCTTTTAAAGGGCGAATTACCATACACTATCGGTGGCGGTATCGGTCAATCACGTCTCTGCATGCTTTTACTTGGTAAAGCCCACATCGGCGAAGTACAAGCAAGCATCTGGCCAAAAGACATGGTTGAAAAGTGTGAAGCAGACCACATTCATTTACTTTAAAAAACGCAATAAAAAAAGTGCATCAGCTGATGCACTTTTATTTTTTACTCAATTATTTCCATTCGCTTCTTGAAATCCAAGACATGATCAATGGCAAAATTACGAAGCCGAAGACCATCATTGCGATGGCATACCAGTTAACGCCAACAATTTGACCTGCCGCATTAGCTACACCGAATTGAGCCTTCCAGTTGTATTCAACAAGCAAGAAGACAACGATCACGATTGATAAAATTGGCACAACAACATCAGTCCAGGCGTTCTTGTCTGCCTTCAAGACTTCTTCCTTAGTCTTGCCACGGTAGAATTGAATAACCGCAATTGGCACAACGATGAAACCTAAGAATCTAACCATGGCACTCAAAGTGATCAAGTTAACCATGTTGTATTCAAAGGCCATTGGGATTAAGATTGCTAAACCTACTGAGATAAAGAAGGTTCTAATTGGAAAATTATTCTTAGTTCTCTTAGTAAGAGCCTTAGACATTTGACCTTCACGGGCCATTGCTTCCAAGATACGTGGTGCATTAAAGCTAGATGCGACATTAATTCCGAACATGGAAACAAGCGCACCAACCAAGATCACGTCACGCAAGATTTTATTCTTAAAGATAGCAGCAACCGCTACAACTTGCTTAGTTGTCATAAGAGCCTTAGGGTTAAGGACCATAGCAACTGCTACAACGCCAATATAAACTACCGCAATGATCAAAATAGCCAAAGGAATTGCACGTGGCAAGTTCTTTTCAGGATCCTTCATATCATCGGAACCTGAAGCTACTGATTCAAAACCAGTAAAAGCATAAAACGCTGAAACGATAGCCATAACGAAGGTCGTAGTAGTTAAAGTAGGTACAATTTTTTGACCATTTTGATTAATTTGATCAACCTCAGATAAGTTGCTTGATGCACCTGTGGTAATTAATAATATTACCCCGGCAATAATGATTAAAACTAAGGCAGCCAACTTACCAATAGTGGCCAAGTTCATCACCCACTTCAATACGCGTTGACCAAATAAGTTAATAATCGTAATGATAGCCATCAAGATTAAGAAGCCAACCGTTACGTTTAATGCTTTATTTGGGTCGCCGCCAAAAATAGAAATGGTCGACTTAATAACTCCGACAGCCATTACACCCCATGCAACGCTGGCTGAGAAGTAACGCAAGACACCCATGTAGAAGCCGACCTTTTCACCAAAAGCGGCCTTAGAGTAGGCATAAGCGGCGCCTGACTTAGTTACATATTTTGATGCGGCCGCAAACGAAACTGCCAAAATTGAGGCAAAGATTGCGGCAATAAAGTAAACAATTAAGGCTTTAGAACCGGCTTGTTGAACCACACTACCTGGAGTTAGGAAAATACCTGAACCGATAATAGCGTTAATGGCCAGCAAGACAATTGACCAGAAGCCTAATTTATCTCCTGTTTTCTCATTCATTTAATGTTCTCTTTTCTTATTTTGCATTCTCAATTACAAATTTGAATAAATTATTCATGAAGGCAACTTTAGGATTACGGTGCAGCATTTCCGGATGCCATTGAACCGCGATCACATTGCCTTTTTTGTTTTCCAACCCCTCAACTACACCATCTGGAGCAGTTGCGGAAGCAATAAGATCTGGAGCGACATCTTTAATTAATTGGTGGTGGAATGAATTAACTCTAAATTCTGTCTTACCCAAAACTTTAGCCAATTTACTATCTTCTTTTACCTTCATTCCATGAGTTGGCAGGTCAGGCGTATGACCTTGCATGTGCTTCAAAGTTAATTCTTTGCGGTAAGAAAGATCTTGATAAAGCGTGCCGCCGTGCGCAACGTTAATGATTTGAGCGCCACGACAAATACCAAGAACCGGAATTCCATTTTCTTCGGCCAATTTAAGCAAGCGCATATCAAAGTGATCACGCTCTGGCCAAGTTGCGCCAATTTTTTGTAAAGGTTCTTCACCGTAACCATGTGGATCAACGTCGTGACCACCAGAAAGGATTAAACCTTGGACATGGTTAAGTTGTTCCCTAATTACCTCATCATCCTCAGTAAACGGAATGACGTAAGGCACACCGCCATTTTGTACTACTGAATCAACGTAGTCTTCGTTTACATAGCTACGATGATATCCTGGAAAAATACCTCCATCGTCGATAATTACGGAACCAGAGATTCCAATAATTGGTTTACTCATACTTACTCCTCCTTACTTACTTTTAATACGTGATTAATATTATAGTTAATCTACCAAAAAAGTCCAATTAATATTTGTAATTGGACTTATAAGTTTAGCTTATTTTAAATTTTGATGTCTATTTAGCCTTTTTACGATGCTTAATTACATAAACTACAGCTGCCACGATCAAAACAATGGCACCAACTGTAACTGAAACACGTGTCTCTGGATTAATGAACATGAAGATTACGATTAAAGTTAACATGAACAAAGCAAAGTAATTCGAATATGGATATAGTGGCAATTTAAATGGATGTTTTTCCATTAAATGCGGATTCTTACGTCTAAATCTTAATTCTGCAAGCAAGATAACGAACCATGCCACCATTCCTGGTAAAACTGAGGAACTATAAATAATGACAAAGACGTTTGCCAAAGACTTATTAAAGAATTGAATAATCACATTCAACATAAAGCCCAAGAAAATTCCTGACGTAATACCGATAATTGCGTGACTTGGAACAATTCTCTTTGACACGTACTTAAATGTTTTTGGCGCTTCACCTTCATGAGCCAATTTATAAAGCATGCGACTTGAAGAATAAATACCTGAATTAGCCCCTGATAAAGCTGCGGTTAACACAACGAAGTTAATTACAGAAGCTGCGGCCGTAATCCCTACTTTAGCAAAGGTATTTACAAATGGTGAACCAATACTGCCAAGTTCGTTCCAAGGATAGATGGTCACAATTACGAAGATAGCTCCTACGTAAAAGATTAAGATTCGCCATAAAACAGATTTAACACTCTTCACAATTGCTTCTTGAGGGTTGGCTACTTCACCAGCGGAGATCCCAATTAGTTCGATCCCCTGGTAAGAACCAACGATAATGGCCATTGAGAAAATGAAGCCTTTTACACCACCTGTGAAAAAACCACCATGACTCCATAGGTTAGAAAAACCAACTGGGTGTCCGCCATTACCAAAGCCGAATAAGATGACCATAAAGCCTAATACAATCATCAAAATAATCGTGACTACTTTGATCATCGCAAACCAGAATTCTAGCGTTGCATACGCTCTAGCACTGGCTAAATTGGCTAGCAATAAGAACAAAATAATGACTATACCAGCAATCCAGTCGCTTGTGCCAGGCCACCAGAAACGCAAATATTCTGTAGTCGCCACAACTTCTGAAATACCTACAACGATATATTGAAAGACATTTGCCCACTCTGCCAAATATCCGGCAATTGGATGCACGTGTGTTGAGGCATAATCCGCAAAAGAACCAGTACCAGGATCAACATAGAGCATTTCTCCCAGAGCTCGCATTACGATATATAAAATCAATCCTACAAACATGTAAGCAAGCAGTACTGATGGACCAGTCCACTTAATAGTTGAAGCTGATCCCATAAATAGACCCACTCCGATCGCTCCCCCGAGCGAGATCATTTCCATTTGTCCGGCCGTCATCGACCGCTTTAATTCAGGTGCTTTCTTTGCCATACACAACTCCCCTTCTTAGCATCTGCAAAAAATCACTTAGGAAATACTTTCATTCTTCTTGATAAAACTATAACTAATCGCCAAAATTACGATAAAAATAATCGAAATAATTAAAGCCAATTTTGTTGATTCAATAAAGAACAGCAAAATTAAAATTGCAACATAAAATGCAATTGTGAGCCAGCTAGTCAAAGGATAACCAGGCATTCTAAATTCACCGAGGTTGTCCTTATTTTGTCTACGGTACACAACATGCGCAGCCATGATCATGATCCAAACGATAACGAAACAGATGGTAGAAACTGTCGATACCACATAGAAGATCCTAGCTGGCATGACATAGTTCAATATTACCACTACAAATAAAATCGTCGATGAAGTCATTAAAGCATTCATTGGAATAGCTTTACTTGTTAAATTGCCCAACTTCTTAGGAGCATGCCTGTTACGTGCCAATGAATAAAGCGAACGACTCGTTGAAAAAATTGCGCTGTTAGTAGCAGATAATGCAGCTGTCAAAACGACAAAGTTCAAGATTCCTGCTGCAGCGGTAATGCCAATTCCTGTAAATACTTGGACAAACGGACTAGACGTCGTTTTAATTTGGTTCCATGGATAAACTGACATAATAGCCAGCATTGATCCAACATAGAAAAGCCCAATTCTGACTGGCAAAGTGTTGATTGCCTTTGGAATATCTTTATGCGGATCAGCTGTTTCACTAGCAGTTTGACCTACGATTTCTACCCCAACAAAGGCAAAAACTACCATTTGAAAAGAGAGCAAAAAGCCCCAAATTCCGGTTGGGAAAAAGCCGCCGTGACTAACTAAATTGGTTAGCGAAACGGTACCGCCCTTAACCTTGGTTTGCAGCACGATCATCACAGCACCCGTAACGATTAGTGCAACGATAGCGATCACTTTGATCATGGAGAACCAGCTTTCAAGCTCCCCAAATAGACCGACATTAACCATGTTAATTAGCATTAATAAAACGACGATGACCAGTGATCCGACCCATTGCGGCAGCCATGGAAACCAGTAACGCAGATAGATCCCTGTAGCGGTCAAATCGGCCATGGCCAAACTAAGCCAGCAGGCCCAATAGGTCCAGCCTGCTACAAATTCGGCACGCTTACCTAAATACTTTTTAATCGATTCCAAAAATGAGTGGCTGTCGGGATCGGCTAAAATCAATTCGCCTAACGCACGCATCATAAAGAACGTGATAATCCCGACAATCAAATACGACAAAATAATCGAGGGTCCGGCACTGTGAATGGCCGAACCTGACCCTAAGAATAAGCCTGTACCAATGGCGCCCCCTATTGCGATCATTGTTACATGACGGCTTTTCAGTCCCCGTTTTAACTTTTTACTCTCATTCACAGTGTCACCTTCCCTAAGTAGAAAAAAAGAGCAACCGACAATGAAACGGACGCTCCATCAAAATTCTTTTTGTTTTGAATTATAAAGCCATCTTACTTTTTGCGCAATTCTTTTTTGGCATGGTTGTTCAAGTAAGCAGTAAAAATCAGAATTGCGATCGCTACCAAGCCAAAGACGATTGCACTTACATCTAGTACTCCCATCATTGGGAAGCAGGCAATGATCTCAAGCACCATCAAAGCGGTAGTAATCCAGGCCACTTTACCGCGATAAAACTTCAACCAATTGATCACCGCGTAAACGATGTCTAAAACTACCAGAAGCAAGATTCCATAAACAAAGACATATTGTCCCCAAAGTGGCAAAGCCCAAATTGATGCGCCACTTGTTTCTAGCATAATGATTAACATAAATGCAATAAGCCCTACTTCCAGGCTGAGCACGATACGCATAAACACTAGTAACAGTTCCATGTTGCTGTGATCCATCTCTAAGTTAAAGTAGATTAGGCCCAGAATCGCAGGCGAAGCAAGTAGAACCATCAATAGTGAATAAAGTGCGCTATTAATTTGCCCTATACCCAGTGGCATCCCTGATAGAGCTTGGTCAAGCGTAAAGAAAATCGTAACCATCAAAGCTACAATCATCACTACTCGAACCCAATATTTTTTATCCGCAAAACAAAACGAAATAGCCGCAATAAAATATGCAATTCCAAAAATGGCTGCTTCAACAGCTGAATAACTTGGCCAGCGCAAAATGAAAGCTAGGATTCCTGATGCAATGGCCAAAACTGACAATATTATTTTGATAATTAAATCAAATGTTTTCTTATTCATATTCCTATCTCTTTACTCGAATTGTATTACTTTCATTATAACAAAAAGGATATTTCCGAAGAAATATCCTTTCAGTTTAATATACTTTGAATTGATTGAATGGCCAGTATCTTAGCTTAACGACACCCACAATGTTCTTACGCTTGATCGTACCGATATAACGACTATCCTTTGAAACACTTCGGTGGTCACCCATTACGAAGTAGGTTCCTTTAGGAATACGGTTTTGTTGATTAATATACGTTAATTGCGACTTGGTGTAGTATTGCGCAAATTGGCGTGATCTAGCAAGTGACTTCATTGTGAAGTTTTGCGTAGCTGCAAAGCTAGTATCAGTTGCAGTGTCTTCCATCTTCCGGCCTTGAGCCAGCCATGGTTGAGCCAACTTCTTGCCATTGATATAAATTTGATTGTTCTTGCTGATGATCTTTTCGCCAGGAAGACCGATCACACGCTTAATATACAAAGCACCTGGTTCATCCGGTGCCTTAACGATTACTACTTCACCACGTTTAATTGCGGCATGACGCACAGAAATTAAACGTTGTCCGTTTTCAAAACTCGGTTCCATTGATGGGCCGGAAACTGTATCGTTGCTCAAGACAAAGCGGAAGAGCAAGAAAAAGATTCCCATTAACACGGCCCAAATAATTACTACATCAAGAACAAATCTGCCCCATGATTCATTTTCTTCTTTTTGTTTACCCATATAAATCTCCAATAGTTTTTTTACTTAGAATACAGCTAAACACAAAATTTAGCAAAAAAGCCGTGATAACAAAAAAAGGATATTCCCGGGGGAATATCCTTTTAATAATTAACTACTAATTAGTCTTCTTTCTTGTCGTCAGCCTTAGCTTCGTCTTCCTTAACCTTTTCTTCAATCTTTGGAGAAATGTCGAAGATTGCTTTGCCGTTCAAGTACAAGTGCTTGTCGTCAGCAGTAAATTCAACCTTCTTAGTGTCAGGTTCTCTTAAGATCAACTTAGCAGCTGGAGTTTCAAGGTTTTGTTCAACAACTCTTCTAAGTGGACGAGCACCGAACTTCTTGTCGTAACCCTTTTCTGCCAAGAATGCCTTAGCTTCGTCTGAAACTTCAACAGTTACACCCTTCTTAGCAAGTACGTGGGACATCTTCTTCAAGTAAATGTTGATGATCTTGCCCATGTCTTGTTCAGTAAGTGAGTTGAATGGAACGATTGCGTCCAAACGGTTCAAGAATTCAGGTCTGAAGTAGTTTTCAAGAGCTGAGATTAACTTGTCTTGGTCAACCTTGCCGTCTTCAAGAAGCTTGTCTGAGAAGCCTGCGTTTGAAGTCATAATCAAGATAGTGTCTTTGAATGAAACGGTTCTGCCTTGTGCGTCAGTCAAACGACCATCATCCATAATTTGGAGAAGTGCGTTGAAGACTTGTGGGTTAGCCTTTTCAATTTCATCGAACAAAATCAATGAGTATGGTTGGTGACGAACTTTTTCAGTTAATTGACCACCTTCACCGTAGCCAACGTAACCAGGAGCTGAACCGATTAACTTGTTAACAGCCATCTCGTCTTGGTATTCACTCATGTCCAAACGGATTAAGTGGTCTTTGTTACCAAATAATTGGATAGCTAATTGCTTAGCAAGTTCAGTCTTACCAACACCAGTAGGACCAGTAAGTAAGAATGAACCAGTAGGACGATCGCTGTCTTTAAAGATTTGCTTACGAGCAATAGCGTCAGTAATTACATCAATTGCTCTGTCTTGGTCAATAACGTTTTGCTTTAACTTCTTAGCAAGGTCTAAGTTCTTTTGAGCTTCGTCAGCGTGGAGTTCGCTCATAGGAATTTTAGTCTTTTGCTCAATAATTTCGTAGATGTCTTTCTCAGTTACTTCTGGAGTATTCTTAGTGTCTACGTTCTTAAGTTGCTTTTCAAGGTCAGCAATCTTGTTCTTAATTTCTGAAGCCTTGTCGTAGTCTTCAGCCTTAGCAGCGTCTGACTTCTTAGCTTCAAGAGCATTGATTTGATTCTTCAAGCTCTTTTCATCAGTTGGTTGTACAAGCAAAGCCTTTTTAGCACCAGCTTCATCCATCAAGTCGATGGCCTTGTCTGGTAAGTAACGACCTTGAATGTATCTTTCTGATAATTCAACGGCTAATTTAAGGCTGGCGTCAGTGTATTTTACGTGGTGGTAGTCCTCGTATTTCTTCTTCAAGCCTTCCAAAATCTTAACAGCTACATCAGTAGTAGGTTCTGGAACTTGTACAGCTTGGAATCTACGTGATAATGCTGGGTCTTTTTCAATTCTTTGGAATTCGCTTGTAGTAGTAGCACCGATTAACTTCAAGTCACCGCTTGCAAGAGCTGGCTTCAAGATGTTAGCAGCGTCACCGTTGTTGTTTTCTGAATCAGTAGAACCTGCACCTACAATGTTGTGTAATTCGTCGATGAATAAAACAATGTTAGGATCACTCTTAGCTTTGTCGATAACTTTCTTAAGTCTCTCTTCAAAGCTACCACGAAGGCTTGAACCAGCAACCATGTCGTTAATATTTACTGAAATAATGTGCATGTTTGCCATCTTAGCTGGAACGTTGCCAGAAGCAATTCTTTCAGCCAAGCCTTCTACGATAGAGGTCTTACCAACACCAGCAGGTCCAATTAAAACTGGATTGTTCTTCTTACGTCTTGATAAAATTTCGATTACGTTATCGATTTGTTCATCACGACCGATAACTGGGTCGAATTTGTTGTTCTTTGCTTCTTCAACTAAATCTTCACCAATTGGTTTTTCATTTGGATTTTGAGGATTTTGTTGAATAGTTTGTGGGGTTGCTCCCATGTTGCTTGAGTAGTTAATTGGAATTGAACCTGAGTTGCTATTTCCATTGCCACTTCTCTTGCCGAAGTCGTCATTAAAGAATGAGCTGTTCAATTCGTTAAATAAGTTGTCAAAATCATTGTCAAAGTATGCCATATATGCAAACACTCCCTATAAATAAATTTAAGTCTTTTTAGCACTCGATGTCTTTGAGTGCTAACTCATTACATTTATTAGTATAGCAGGTTATCCACAGAATGCAAGCTTTTTTCTGAAGGTTTTCCACAATTTCTTTATTTTTTGTGATTTAGAAAACAAAAAGCACAATAAACGCTAGTATATCAGCGTTTATTGCACTTCACAAATTATAAAGAATTTCTTAAGATAATCAGTTTATCACTAATTTTTGTTGAGCTTTCAAAGAGACTTATCCACAGGATAATAAGAAAAAAACTCTTATCTCATGACACCTACATTATTGTCTTTTCTTATTAGCTTGTCTAGGGGGCCGCAAGTTTTTATTCTTCTTTTCTAGTAAATATTGTTTGATCAAGCGCACAACCTGTTCATTCTGTGGCAGGTCCGAGTGATCGGCTCCCGGACCAGTTACTGTCATGGCCGTGTAGCTCTTTACCTGATTTTGGAAAATATACTTTCCGGCTGCAACACTTGCTTCCGGCACAATCCCGTCGGATTCATAGCTTTTACCACCGGATAAAGAATAAACGACCAAATTCTTTGGCAACTTATTTCTATTCTTGATAAAGTCTTCAAGCATTTGCGTTCTGTACTTCAAATTGCTTTCACTAAAATTATATGGCGTCCCCAACGTCATCAGGCACTTCATTTTGATTTCATTAGCATAACTAGAATAGTAATGCTCCAGCCAATATGTCCAAATCAGACCGCCATTTGAGTGACCAAATGCCTTGAAATTATTGAAATGATAATTTTGCGTCAATGTGTAAAAAGCTTGATCAAGCCAGCCTGCTTGCTTTTTGATGTTGCTATAGCCGTCATGATTATTTTGAAAACCTACTACAATAATTGGTTCATTATCATCTTTATCAATGGCACCGGAATAAGACAATGTGCCTTTTGTTGAAACCTTAATCTTTAACACACTATGCTTAGTTGCTGTTTGGCTATTCAGTTGTCTAACTAATTGATTGAATCGTTCCGTGGTAGCACTTGAGCCTGGCACCATAATAACTGGTGATAACATGGACTTTTGCCTTTGTGCTCGAGCCCAGTTATCTTTTTTCATCCAAGAGTAGCCCGGAATAGCTAAAAGAATAACCAGCAATAAAGTTAGGATTAACCATTTTAGGTTGGGATTTTTACTCATTCTTTTGTTCACGTTCTCTCAGACCTTTCTCGATTCTTTGGCCCAATGAGGCAATTGGGATAAGCATCACGATATCCAATATAAATAGCAAGATTGAAAATACTAAATTAACCCAGTTTCCGTTAGAGCCAAAAAATGAAATTAAGATACCTGGCGTCCCTCTTAGCACTGGATACACGCATGGAGCAATAATATGCAGTGCAATTGTCGCTGAAGCTAATAAAACATTGACCACAGGAATAATAATAAATGGTAAAAACAAAACTGGATTCAAAATAATCGGCATCCCTACCATTAAGCCCCAATTAGAGTTAAAGACTACCGGCAATAAGTTAATTTTGGCAATATTCTCATTTTGCTTATTTTCACGTACAAGCAGAATAATTACTATCAAAGCAAGACCAACACTAGCTCCGCCCATCCAAGCATATGGATAAACTAACGAACTACCCAGGAATTTGTGGGGAACGTCCCAGGCGCTGCCATGTTTTAAAGCATAATTCAGATTTGCCATTGCGGCAGTATTAACGGCTGAATTAGACAAAGCATTCAGTGGATAGCCAATACCAATCCAGCTTAGGAACATTACTACTATCAATAGTAGGATAATTTCAAATAAATTATTTGAATTTTCCACCTGCGCTACCAAGGTCTTAAAAGTATCCGAACTCATAATTCTGATTTGCAGTTCATAAATTGAAACACCTAAAATCAGACCGCCTAAGATCGACACTGACGCTGGTAATAGCGCATTCCACGCCCTTTTTCGAATGCGACTAGTATGTTCAAACTCAATCGGCTCATGATCTTTACCTAACCAGTGAAAAATCTGGCCAACAACATACCCTATCAGCAAAGCCAGCAACATGGCATTTACTTTTAAAATACTGGCAGAAAACGGCGAGCGATTACCGGTTGTGTCGCCCAAATTATTAGCATAGGCACAGAACATAATTACAATAACGGCGGTCATACCGACCGAAGTGGAATCTTTCTTATATAAACGCGCCGTATATCTTGCCGAAAAATATGCTGCATATAAGCCAAATAGCCCAAAAGTAGCTCGCACCATTCCGCTGCTGATAAAAGCACCAGCATACCAAATATCGTCTGGCATAGTTTTATCAAAATTCAAAACATTATAAATAAAGCTATCTGGTGAAAAAACAGCATTTCGCATAAGTTGAAAGTATGTACCAATAATTGCGATCGGCATCAGCATAACCAGCGTTCGCTGAAAGACTCTGAAGATCGATAATCTTCTTATTTTTAATAGCAAATTTGCTAACTTATCTACCATAGTATTTTCCTTTATATAGTGCTTACAATTATGTTTAAATAAAGTTATAACGACATTATACAATTATGCTAGAAAGATGATAATCATGGCTTACATTGAACTTAAAAATAATACCAAAATTTATCAATCCGGCGATACGCAAATCTATGCCAACAAAGATATCACCTTCTCTGTCGCCAAAGGAGAATTAGTCATCATCCTTGGCTCATCTGGTGCCGGCAAATCTACTTTGCTTAACATTCTAGGCGGCATGGAGCCTAATACCAGTGGTGATGTTATCGTTGCTGGCAAAAATATCGCTGGCTATAACGCTAAAGAGCTGACGACGTATCGGCGCAACGACATCGGTTTCGTTTTCCAATTCTACAACTTAATTCCTAACTTAACGGCCAAAGAAAATGTGGAATTAGCTGCACAAATCGTACCGGATGCGATGGACGCAGACGAAGCGCTAAAATACGTCGATTTGGGCGATCGTGAAAACAACTTTCCGGCTCAACTATCTGGTGGTGAACAACAGCGTGTAGCTATCGCTCGTGCCATTGCCAAAAAGCCAGAGCTGCTTTTATGTGATGAACCTACAGGAGCACTCGACTACCAAACTGGTAAACGTATCTTAAAGATCCTGCAAAACATGAGCCGCGAGAATGGTTCCACCGTTTTAATCGTTACTCATAACGCTGCTATTGCTCCAATTGCCGACAAAGTGATCCGCATCCACGATGGCAGCATTCAGGATATTCACATTAATAAAAAGCCTGCTGATATCAGTACTATTGAATGGTAGGTGAGCAAAATGCGTAAAACAATTCTATGGAAGGATGCCTTCCAGGCCATAACGCATTCCTTAGGCCGTTATATCGCTATCATTTTATTAATTGGTTTGGGTACTTTTGCCTTTACTGGTTTAAAAATGGCGGGCCCTGATATGCGCGCCACGGGTGCCGACTTTTTTAACAAACACAATCTGGCCGACGTTACGGTTACCTCCAACTATGGAATCAACTCCACCGATCGAATGACGATTCAGAATTTGCCGGAGGTTAAGCAAGCGAGTTTTGGCTATTTTCAAGATGTAAAAAATAAGCACAATAACGACACATTGCGCGTTTTCTCTCAGTCAAACAATATTTCTAGTTATGAATTAACTAAAGGAAAATTCCCTGCCAATAAAAGTGAAATTGCTCTGACTTACCTGCTTAACAAGAAATACCACATTGGGCAGAAAATCACTTTTGCTAAACCGGGCATTTTGAAGAATAAGACCTACAAGATAGTTGGTTTTGTTAAATCAAGTGAATTTTTGGATAAAAACCAGATTGGGCAAACCAACATCGGCAACGGCCGTTTAACTGGGATCGCCGTTACAACTGCTAATGCATTTGCCTCTCCTGTTTATCAAGTTTCACGTGTAACTTTTAAAAATACGCAGAATTTAAGTCCATTTAGCGTAACCTACCGGAACCGGGTTTATCGCGATCAAAATAAACTGCAGAATGCTTTAAACAAGAATCGCACCGATAAGTATCAAAAGTACGTCCAGCTTTATCAAAATCAGTACCGTAAAAAAGCGGCTGAGCAAATGATGAAACGGGGCATCCCGATCAATTCAGCCGAGATCAAGGTACCTAAAAACAAAATCAAGATTGCCTACCCTAGCTACACCATCAGCAGTCGTGAAGAAAGCCAAGGTTACGCATCTTACCGTGCCGATTCCGAACGTGTCGAAGTCTTAGCCAATGTCTTCCCAGTCTTCTTGTTCGCAGTCGCCGCACTAGTCAGCTTGACTACCATGATGCGCTTTGTGGAAGAAGAACGAACGAATATCGGTACACTAAAAGCACTGGGCTACGGCAACGGCGCGATTGCGATTAAATTCCTGCTTTACAGTACTTCTGCTGCGGTCATTGGTGTCGCACTCGGAGCAAGTTTGGGTTACACATTTTTACCTAACCTAATCATCAAGGCATACCTAGCTAGTTCAACGCTAGGTACCGGCTATGAGCTTAATTTTGCCTGGAGTCCTTTGCTTATTTCACTAGCTATTGCCCTAATTTCAACGACAGTAGTTTCAATGTTTACGCTGCACAATACTTTGAAGGAGAAGCCTTCGGCACTGCTTTTGCCTAAGCCACCTAAAAATGGCTCACGGATCTTACTTGAACGCATCCCTTGGATTTGGAATCACATGAACTTTTCATCCAAGGTGACTGCCCGCAACATTTTCCGCTACAAAAGCAGAATGCTCATGACGATCTTCGGCGTTGCAGGTTGTACTGGCCTTTTAGTAATGGGCTTCGGGATCCGCGACTCTTTACAGGGCATCGGCAATATTCAATATTCAACTATTCAAAAAAATGACGTAATTGCGTTAAGAAACAGTAATGTCACAAAGAAAGAACAAAATAAATTAGATAATCTGCTAAAAGAAAAAAATATTAAACAGTCTAATGCAATCCAGTACCAACAATTAACCAAGCACATTGCCAGCAGCGGTTCGACCGAAAATGTGATGTTGATGGTACCTAAGTCAAATAAGAATTTTAAAAAATCGATCAATTTAAGAGAACGTCAATCAAAGAAGAAACTGCAATTGACCAATAATGGCGTAATTATTTCGGAAAAATTGGCCAATATTTTAAATGCTAAAAAAGGTTCGACCATTTCTCTTAAAAACAGCCACGGTAAAACATACCGCTTCAAAGTCAACGGCATTTGTGAAATGTACCTAGGGCACTACATTTTCATGAATCAACAAGAATATGAAAAAGCTACTGGCAAAAAATATGCTACTAATGCATATTTGGTCACCATGAGAAAACACTCTTCTGCTTTCATCAATCGCGTCAGTCGTAAGCTGGTTAAGTCTGCTGCAATTGAAACAGTAATTTCCAGTTCCGCCAACAGAAGATTGCTAGGTAGCTTCACAGGTAGTTTGAACGAAGTTATCTTCATTTTGATTTTGATTTCAGGAATGCTAGCCGTTGTGGTTATCTACAACTTGACTAACATTAACGTAGCTGAAAGAATCCGTGAGCTCTCCACGATTAAAGTGCTAGGCTTCTACGATAATGAAACGACTATGTACATCTACCGTGAAACGATCATTTTGTCTGGTCTTGGCATCATCGTAGGCTTCGGCTTTGGTTGGTGGCTGCACCACTTTATCATCACGAGTCTGCCGCCAGATGTAGCAATGTTTGATCCGAATATGTATCCAATGAACTTCGTCTTCTCGGCCCTCATCCCTGCCATGATCACGGCCGCATTGGCCATCGTCGTTCACCAAAAGATCAAACGCATCAACATGCTAGATGCTTTGTCATCTATCGATTAATGGCTACTATGCTATAATTATTTTCATAAGAAAAGGTGGAGTAAAAAATGGCAAGAAAACACTTTGAAATGAACAGTGATGTTCGTAAATTAATTGATAAATATAGTGAAGTTCATGATGTTGATTTTAGCGAGTTAGTCAACAAGGCTTTGAAATTCTACCTTGTTAACCAAATGAACTATAAGGATGTTAAAGATGCTTTACGGGACTCAGACGATGAAGTGTCTAAGTACGTTGATGAAACCATGCGCTCCAGTATGGGTGATATTAACAGAAGATATTAATTAAAAAAGCCAACAAGAAAATTCTTGTTGGTTTTTTCTGTCTAAATTTTCATTTTATTGGTAATGCTTGTATTTGTAATAGCGATACCCAATCTTTTTGCCGAAGATTGTTTCGGACGTTCCCATCAAGTTGGCAATCAAAATATAAATGCTTAAGAATGCCAAACCGAAAATTGCGAGGTAGATAAAACTGCCCATGCGGCCCAAATTATTGAAACGATAGCCGAAAAGAAATTGGTAAACGAATAACAAAACAATATAAATTTCGTTAGAAACGATAATTGGGAGTAAGCTTCTCAGCTTTACGCCATAAGTCTTATTTAACTTGTGGTAGCTGAGCAAAATTACGATCAAGAATGAAATATCAGTTGAAAGGATCGCACCGTCTGCACTCATCAAGAAGGTCATTGGCACCTGCAAAATGATTTTTGCCAAGATGCCCCACATCATGTAAATCACAGCTAATTTATTCATATTTAAAGCAAGAAGCAAAGTAAGTGAGTTCATGACCAATCCTGCAAGTAGACTCTGCACGATATTTTCTACAAGGTAATATGCACCAAGGCTATCGTGTGAAAATAGTACTGAATAAACTGGTGATGAGGCAAAGGCACCAAGTGCTACTACCGGAAGAAGGACAAACAGAAGTAGTCTGTAGTTCTCTAAGAGCAGTTTTCTGATGCTTTCGACGCTATCCTTGGATTTATACCTAAGCCCTGCTAAAAGCGGCAGACTCGTCTCAGAAACAGCTGTAGCGAGTGAAATAATCACCGTAGTGATCTTACTTGGGTTAGCTGAGAAAATCGTGTAGAGGTAACTAACATAGGTTGTGCTCATGTGGTTGAAACTGATCAAAATTTGTTTAAACAAAAGTTGGTCGACCAGCTGCGTCACGGTAATAAAGGAACCAAGCAAAACAAATGGAATTGAGGCATACCATAAATTAAGCAAACTCCGTGAGACGTTGTTTAAGGCACGTGGAGTGCTTTTATCGATTAGGTCCTTATAATGACCCCTTTGCTTACGCATATACGCAAAAAGGTACAAATAACTGGCAATAGCGCCGACACAGGCACCGAATACACTAAAGTAAACAGCAGTCACATAGTTGTGATGGAAAACTTCAATGACCAAAAATGTAGATAAAAGAATAAAGAGGATTCTAGCGAATTGTTCCCATAATTGGGAAATTCCGTACGGCTTCATATCGTTATTTCCCTGGAACCAGCCTCTCACCATACTCATTGATGGCAAAATTACTACGGCTGGAACCAATACACGAATGGAAATAGTCGCACTGGCAACGGAATCTACCGGACTGTTTTTAGCAATAATTGGTGCCGTTACATAAAGCAAAACACCACAGGCTAGTCCCATGACGAACATGATGATCAGTCCCAGTTTAGTAATGTATAAACTATCCTTGTATCTATTTTGCGAATTTAACTGTGATACTTCCCGGGCAATAACTGAAGGAAGCCCTGCAGTACCAATAGACAAAAAAAGCGCATATGGGGTGTATGAAGAATTGAACAGAGCCTGTGCGTTTAATTGGTTGTGGTAACTGCCAAGCATAATTAACCACGGAATTAAATAAACGACTCCCAATATTCTAGATACGATACTACCGAATGATAGCCAGAAAGAGCCGGATAAGATTTTTTTATTCAACAGAAAAGCCTCAAATCTACGTTAGTTTAAATATTGCCTTCTTATTATACGTGGAAATTCGATTTTTTGGGAATAAAGTGGATAAAAGCCGAACTTTTTTAGAAAAAATTTAGCTTATTTTCTTCTTCAAATAATACAATTTGATTACATTATTTACTATAATGTTACTTCTAGTTTATTTTACCGTTAGTTCTCTTGACCCAGTACGTTATTCTTATTATCCTTGAAGTGTTTCTATGAAGATAAAATTTAGACTAACAATTAAAGAATAATATTCGGGGGAATACAGTTGTCATTAAAGAAGAGATTTATTACAAAATTAGCACTTGTTGCTGCATTATCAACTACTTCAGTTGCCGTAGTCAACACCTTACATACTCAAACCAAGACTGTTCAAGCTTCAACTACTTCAGTTGTTGCTCGTTCACTTGGTATCGACGTTGCAAGTTACCAAAGTGCTGATCTTTCAACTCATGCAAAATCAGGTGCTAAGTTTGCCGTAGTTAAGGTTAGTGAAGGTACTAGTTACAGAAACCCTAAGGCTAGTGCACAAGTTGCTAGTGCACGTGCACAAAACATGATGCCAATGGGCTACCACTTCGCTACTTTCAGTGCTAACAGCGCTGTTGCTAAACGTGAAGCAAACTACGCAGTCGCCTCAGCTAAGGCCGTAGGTTTTGCACCAGGTTCATACCTTGCTTGTGACTATGAGTCAGGCGATGGTAACAACATCAACATGGGTAAGAGCGTTACTGCTAACGCAATCATTGCCTTCATGCAACAAGTTAAGTCAGCAGGCTACAAGCCACTTTTATACGCAAGTTCATCAGTTTTGAGAAACAATATCAACACCAACGCTGTTATTAACCAGTTCCCTAACAGTTTATGGGTTGCTTCATACGCAGTTGCTGGTCGTATCGACAAGCCAAACTTCAGCTACTTCCCATCAATGAAGGGTGTTTCAATTTGGCAATTTGCTGATAACTGGCGTGGTCTTAACGTAGACGGTAACATCAACGTATTGCCACTTACTTCTTCATCATCAAGTGCCGTTTCTCAAGCTCCCACTAAGAGTTCAACTAAGGCTCGTGTGTTGAAGCACGCAGCTCGCGTTTACGACAAGAACGGTAACCGTAGATCTGACCGTAAGTCAGTTAAGAAGAACACTACTGTTACTACCCACGGTAAGAAGAAGACCATTAATGGTGTTAAGTACTACCGGATCGGTAAGAATGCTTACGTTAAGGCAGCTAACCTCTACTAATATTAATAAAGACTAATCAAAAGACACCAGGTAAAAATTACCTGATGTCTTTTTTTGTACCCAAATTATTTTTGAGACATTCTTATCTTCATTTGAACTTGCTTAATCTCTTCTAGCGAAACTGTCGGATCACTAATTAACTGATCAAGTTTCATCTGTAGCTTTAAAATATTGCCTTGATCGGCACTATCGTATTGCTGCCTTTGTTCCCTCGTTAATAATTTCTTATTAGTAATCATCAAAACATTATCAGTAACAGTTTTGGCGAACTGTCTATTGTGACTTATCAGCAATATTGTCCCTGGATAATTTTGCAAAAATTGTTGCAATGAATTTTTAGTTTCAAGATCTAAGTAATTAGTCGGTTCATCAAGAATCAAAAATTGATTATTTCCAAGTAGTACCTTGGCTAGCTGCAGCCTAACTAATTGTCCACCACTTAATTCGCTGGCTTTTTGATGAATTTGCTTCAAATCAAGCCCACCAAGTACTGTATAAATCACCTGCTTGTTTTGTAAAGAATCCTTTGCAGCGTTATTCCACACGGTTTCTTTTAAATCTATATCTTGCAATTCTTGACTGAAATAGCCGACACCGACATTTGGAGCAATAAACTTTTCTCTATTATTCAAAATAGTTTTTACCAGTGTCGTTTTACCGCTACCGTTATTACCGCGTAGCCAAAGCTTCTGACCATATTTCAGTTTAAAATTGACATCCTCAATTAAGATTTTCTTGCCAAATTTAATTGTTTGATTCTTTACGATCAGTACCGTACTTCTTAAGTACTTGGCTTCATTAGGATCAATAAACCTTACCACTTGTGATTTCGCAACTTTTTCTATTTTTGGCATTCTTTCCAGACGACGCTCCAGCGCCTTAGCACTACGCTGCATCTTCTTTTCCATCTGGTCATGACTTGTCCTACTCAATGCTTTTTTATCAGAATTAGATAGTTTTTTCCCATTCCCCTTTTTAATTCGATAAGCACGCTGTTCTCTTTTAATAATTTGTTGCTCTAAACGGTGGATTTCCCTTTGTTGTTGGTTATAGGCTCTTTCTTGTTTGTTTTCTCTATTATTTAAAATATCCTCAGTAAAAGCATAATTTCCCGGGAAAACTTCCAACTTTTTATCTTTAATTAGCCAGGTTTCGTTGGCTAAATTCAACAAGTCTATATCATGACTAACCAGCAAAACTATACCATGATATTCTTTCAAACGTTTACTTAGCCATCTTTGTGTTGTCTCGTCTAGGTTAGCAGAAGGTTCGTCCAACAGAAGAAGGTTAGGTTTTCGTGCAAAAGCTTTGTTTAAAGCCTTCTTAACCTTCTCTCCTCCACTTAAAGGATCAGTAGTTTCAGATATTTGATGAACCATTACATAACTGCCATCAAATTCAACCTGATGATTTCCATTTTGCAAAGATTCGACGATTCTATTTAAAAATGTAGTTTTCCCCGTTCCATTTGCTCCGACAATCGCAATAATTTTATTTGATGAAACAACTAAACGTTCGTGCTCAAATAATATCTTTTCTGGATATTCAATTTTTTCTTTTTGGATGACTAACATATATAAGCCCTCATTCCCTAATCGGCGGGCTTAATATCTCTATCCTAGTTCATATTTAAAATGGATTTTGATTTAACCTCGCCTAACAAAATTTCTTTTGAACAAAAGCTTCTCTAATTTTCATAGCTGTATACCTCGTAATTTACTACTTTAATATTTTCTTCATACTATATCACAATATAAAAAAAGCATCTCGGTGAGATGCTTTTTTAATTCAATTTTCTATTTCAAAAATCTGTCACCAGCTAAGTTGCGGTAGAAATTAGCCTTAGCAGTTTGGTAGTATGGGATAACCCATAAAAGACCAATACCAGCTGGAATACTACCAAGAATAAACCAGCCAAGGAAACTTAAGTCAAAGATAAATAAATCCATCTTGTGGCCATTCATCAATTCCTTGCTGGCGTTAATACCATCGGTAGCGCCAACGGACTTGCCACTAGCTACCATGTCACTAACGATGTATGTCGTCATTGCGTATGAATAACTCTTGATGATGCCTGGAATAATTAACAACAAACTCCACAAGAATGTAAAAATACTAGTCATTACGAAGTTAATACATTCTGGACCAAAACGGTTCTCAGTGAAAACTGAAAAAGCAGCAACATATGGCTTTTCATCAGTTGAATCTGCATTATCTCTTAAGTTCAAGAATGAAATTGCCAAACTCAATGCGATAAAATCAGCAACCCATGCCAGAATGCCACCTACTGGACTAATTAATTGAAGAAATACGTTATTTCCATTGTAGTCCATATAGAAACCATCAACTCTGTGACCACATGATGCTAAAATCCATACAACTAAGCCATTAATTAAAGCGATGATAACTGCCCAAGTCCAATTACCGCGAAGAACTTGCTTAGCGCTATCCTTTAGTTCCTTTCGTGTAGTAGACATTTATTTTCTCCCACTTTCAAATAAGTATTCTTATTAAATTATATACAATATTCAGAAAAAATTGCATCAAAAAAGCCTAATTCCACCAACAACGGAACTAGGCTCACACAGTGTTGACCGCCACCTCTGACCACATATAGAAGATAACATTTTCGCTACCGGAGAAAATGACTACTATCAGTGGCGGTACATGAAGATTTTAGCATTCAAAAAAATAAAAAACAAGCGATATGGCGCTAATCGCAAATATTGTAATTTTTCTTTGTTAAAAAATTGCAATTAAGCCCGATATAACGGCCGCAATTACAATTACATACGTTGCAACTGCCTGAGGTGAACTAGATAATGGTTTATTTTCTGCCTTGAGTTTCTTTCTAATTTGTTCTGCCCTGGCTAAGGAGAAAATAGCTGCTATCCAGAATAGAATCCCTACAATAATTGACGTCATTTGACTCATATTCTTAAGACCACCGGCCATGGTGATGATAGGCCCTACAATGAAAAATAGGCCAAATATTAATCCACTCCAAATGGCAAAAGGAGCCGTTGGTGGTTGATTCTTTAATTTTTTAATATTTTGAGAATACCGATAAGTCAGATAAAGTTCCAACACACCACATAAAATTAATACTATTCCTATGATTGTAGGTATGAACTTTTCCATAATACTTTACACTTTCTAAAGTTGATTATCTGACTTAATTATATGCCACCAAAAAAGGCCTGACTCCGAATTAAATCGGAATCAGACCTCTTTTTATTGATACTGCAAACCTTGCACGTCAGCTAGTTCAAATGAATTTCTTTATCAAACATGCCACGCATTTTTTCATTAAAATTGTGTGCAATGAAAATAATAGTAGCTTTACTTTTTACCAATTTTTCCAAAATATCAATTGTACTCTTCTGATCAATTGCGCTAGTTCCTTCATCAATGAGCATAATATCACTATCATGAATTTTAGCACGGGCTAAAACTATCTTTTGTCTTTGACCGCCAGAAACATTAAGATGATCCAAATTAATTTCTTCTTCTAGCCCTTTATCAAATTTCTTAATGTCCTCACCTAAACTTACATCTTGGACAGTTTGCTCTACTCTATTTCGTAGTCCATCGTCAAACATAGTAATATTATCAGAAATAGTAGCAGGGAAAAGCCTTGGCGTTTGCGCAATATAACCTATTTTAGATAAATTAGGAGTAATTTCTTTTTGACTCTTATCAAAGTACAAAATCTTACCAGTTGTAGGTTTTAATTCACCCAAAATCAACTTAAAGAGAGTGGACTTACCTGTGCCTGAATCACCTATTAAAAGTGCCTTTTCTCCTGTTTTAACAGAAAAATCAGGGAAAGAAATTTTCTCACCATTTGAAAAGGCAATGCTTAGATCTTTACTACTAATAGCTGTTGCTGAACCTAAATTATCTTCTTCTTTCTTAGGGATCACTTTACTATCATTTTTAATCTTTTCGTTAAGAGGCTCAGTTGATTTCATTTGTCCTCTGTTATTGCCTAAATATTGTAATCCTGTTGCCATGTAGAACTGCAAATTACCAACCGTGGTAATTGTCCCAAAAACTACTAATTTATTAGCAATTAATACAGCAGTAAAAGCAAAAAGAGCAAGCATTAGCAAACTAGAAATCACGCCATTCATTACGGCTAATTCTTGATTAATTTTAGTTTGCTGAACTTTAGCATTCTGAACTTTCTTTGCAGCTTCATTCATCACTTTAAATAAGTGACCACCAGCCATATATCTTTGTAAAGTATTCAGTCCACTTAGCCATTTTTCGGCAACGTCCAAGTATTTCTTATTTGAATTTGAAATATTTGAAAATGCTGCTTGAATTGGTCTTTCAATTAATTGAGGTAAATAAATAGAAATACCTACTAGGACCACAGTTACTAATAATAGACTCCAATGTATCAACAACAGAACAATAATTGCAAATAAGATGTAACAACTCATTTGAATACTACTAAAGAATTTCTTTAGGTAGTTCTCATTAGTATTTTTCAAATCAGTAGTTAACCTATTTTGCATCCCAGATACAGTGTGATTTTGATTATCAAAATAGTAATGCTTAATAGTGTTAGCCCGAACCTGGTGATTATATCTTTGAATTTGCTTAGTTGCTAAATAACTACTACTTGACTGACTAATGCCACTAATTAATAGAAGAATAAATTCTCCTAAAGTTAGCCCAAGCCACAGAGCTAAATTTTTATTAGCCAGAGCCGTTACCTCATACATCAATAAATAAGATTGTCCAATAGCTGTTAAGGGAATTAGAACATTAAAAATTATCGTTAAGATAAAACCAAAAGGATTGATTTTATATAATTCCTTAATTGTCATTGTTCTTTTCCCCCTTTTCTCAAGTGAATTTCACGATCAAACATTGCACGTAAACTTGGATCAAAATTATGTGCAATCAAAATTAAAGTAATATCTGATTTTAAAAGCTCATCTAAAATTTTCTTAGTAGCTTTACTATCAATTGCACTTGTAGCTTCATCCATTAAAACAAATTGACTCTTGTGAATTTGAGTTCTTGCCAAAACAATCTTTTGTTTTTGACCACCTGATAAATTATCATTATCCAAATCGACTACAGTGTCCAAACCATCAGCGAATTTAAGTACATCATTGTTTAATTGAACTTTTTCAACGAAATTCTTAACTTTATTATTTAAAGTTGAGTCAAACATAGTGATATTGTTCTTAATCGTATCTGGAAAAAGAGTTGAATCTTGAGCAATATAGCCTATTTTACTTAGGTCTGGATTAATTTCTTTACCAGCCGAATCCCTAAAAATTACAGCTCCAGAGTTTGGCTTCAATTGTCCTAAAATCAACTTAAAGAGAGTTGATTTACCTGCCCCACTATCTCCTGTTAGTAAGACTTTTTCCCCATGCTTAACTTTGATGTTAGGATATTGAATCAATTCACCGTGTTCATATTTGACTGATGCATCTTTGACTTCTAATTCTGCTAAGTCATCATCAAGCTTTGCAGTATTTTTAACTACGTCTTTTTCTAAATCTTTAGTTTCTTGGTTAATTGATTTAATTGAATTAAATTGAGTTATTGATTGTTCATAAACCCAAATAGCGTTAAAAATTTGACTAACGAAATCCCCTACTACTAGAGCAGCACCTATTGTTATTTTTCCTTGGAAGAACAAAACGCCTGCCCATAATGAAATAGAAATTTGAGACAATGTATTGGCAAGATCACTAATAAAAAATGAGAGTGAATTGATTTTCGCACTATGAATGTTACTATCTTCAAAATTCTTATCAGCTTTATTCATAGTTTTAAAAAGTGAAGTAAAAGAATTGTATCGTCTCAATTCTTGAATTCCACCTAGCCAATAATTAATCGTCTTCAATAATTTGCTATTTTCAATGGAAATTTCTTCATTAGCCTTATCAGTGGCTTTTTCCATAATTCGTGGAGTAAGCAGATTAATCACTGCTAAGATGACTGTCAAGATTACTAAAGTCCAGTTTAATTGAAACAAGATACCAATAGTAAAAATTAAAGTAAGACTATTACTGATAATAGTCAGGATTGGAGTAGCATAATTATCTGTTAAGATATCAAAATTATTTCCTAGTTCATTTTGCATTTCATCCAAGGTTTGATCATTTTGATTATAGAAATGAGCTACAATTTTTTGTCTAATAATTCCAATGTAATTCTGAACTTGACGTGAATACATTGTTTGAGTAGCAGAATCTAAAACAACACTAATAATGCCTGCTGAGATCATTATTACAAAGAAAATCAACGATGACTTCAAATTGCCTTTTACCAAATAATCTGTTGCTGGTTTAAACAAATAACTAGCTGCAGTATTCAATGCTGCTACCAAAATTAATAGTATAAAGGTTAGTAATGCCCTCCCTTTATTACTTTTAATTAACCCATTTAGTGTCATTCTTCTACCTCCCCCGCAAATATGAATCACACATATTTTTATAAAAAAATCGAAGTTTTTAACTTTAACTTGGTAGCTTAGATAGGTAAGTTGCTTAATTAATATTCGATTTTATTATATGAGGATTTTATAATAAATCAACACTTTTTTCATTAAAAAATTATTGATTTGTAATTTAAATTATAGTATTTTAAGTAAAAGTTCAGCTTATATAAGGAGGAAACAGAGACCGTAAAATAGTTTATGTAAGTATGGATAATTCCTTAAATTAATTGATAATATTAATAATTTATACCAGTATAAGTCACCTACGGAAGGGATTTTTTACAGACCTAATTTACTTTCTAATCATTTATCACCATATTTATCTAATGGTTCAGCGGGTATGCTAGTAATCCTTCTTAGTTTTAAACGTAGATTTCACAAAAATATTTATGATGATCAAATACATGATATTATCAATACCCTAACTAAAAACTTTATGCCCCAAAATGCTTCATTAATGCGGGGATTAAGTGGAATAATATTTTCGCTCTTACAATACGCAGATATTTGTCACGATAAGCAACATAACAATTTTATAAAAGAAAATATTGAAACATTGCCATATTACTCCTGTAAATGGAACGATCAAACTTTGATTGTTAATCCTTCTTTTCGAAATTTAGATATTTGTTTCGAAGATGGAAACAAGGGGATTATCTATATCATTAATCTAGCTAAAAAATTACATATTATAGAGTAGTATCCATACCAAAAAAAGGCCTGACTCCAAATTAAATCGGAATCAGACCTCTTTTTTATAATTCCATCATGATTGACATGATGCGATTTACTTTTTTCTTAATCTTACCAAACTCACCAGGGACAGTGTGATTATCTTGAATGATAATCATATTCTTACCATCCTTAGTGCTACGCATAAAGGTGTAATAACCTTCACCTGCACCATTAGCTGACTTATACTTCTTCAAGTTGTATAAACCACCATTGTAGAATGTAGGAGCTTTACCCTTAAATAGGATCTGCTTGCTATGTTTGGTTAACATGTTGCCATGCAAAATGTATTCAATCGTTTTAGCCAAATCGCTATTTGACATTACAATCGATCCAGCACCTAACTCATTATGTGCATCCTTTACTGCAGTTTTACGCTTTACCTTTACGTATTGGCCCTCTTTCATCTCATATCCAGGCACCCAATTAACGGCGCGTAATTTGGACATGTTAGACCATAAGAACTCAGTTCTCCTAAGGTGAAGCGGCTCGATATAAGTCTCACGGAACAATTGCTCGTAAGTCTTATGTTCAAGCTTGGATAAAATACCACAGAGATAAATGTAGTTAACTGAAGTATAGTGCCATTTGCCAAGCATCTTAGCATCAAACACGGTGTATTTCTGATCATGGTCAATATTAGCCTTGTCAGAAATAAACTTCTTTGTGCCTAACTCTTGACCCTTCTCTAAATCAAGTCCTGAAGTCATATCCAGCAGATTGCTGATTCTAACCTTCTGTGCTCCAGCTATGTTTGGATAATACTTAGAAAGCTTATCTTTTAAGCTAAGCTTACCTTTCTGCACCTCGCGCATTACCATTGCAGCAGTCATTGACTTTTGAACTGAATTGATCAAGTAGCTAGTGTCAGTACTATTGTTTGTTGCATAGTTCAGTACAGGCTTCATATTGCTTGTTACCAATACGGAACCCTTAATACCTAATCTATTAATAGCCCGTCGCACTACTTCACTTTTAAACGATCTTTGCTAGTTAAATTTACTCGCTTAACATTGTCTTTATTCTGCCACTTCTTTGAGTAATAGTAGTTAGACATATCGTAGTTGTAACGCTTGTTAGGCAATTTCATAAATGGTCTAACGGCTTGATCAACAGCTACCCAACCTTTCCAACCAAGGTGAATAGTATCTTGCATGAAGTACTTTTCATTACCACGTCTTGAAAGATTAGCAATGTTTTCAAAGCCTTGGCTAGTCAATTGTTGTTCTATTTTAGCAACTGATTCTTGGTACATCTTAGCTGACAAGCCAGTGTACTTCATCCACTTACCGTTGATAGGTGGAATAATGAACAAAACATTGGTATGTTGCTTAGCAAATTGTTCTAGCATCAATTGGAAGTCAGCGTATTCAACTGATTTTACGTAGTTAAAGTGACGTTGACTGCCCTTGAGGTTCTTCAATACCTTCTTAGGCAAACGAGTTCTAAAGAAAGTATTATCGATTCCCAAGTTGTTTGAATTAGTGTGTGCTGCAGCTTGTTCTTCAGCAACCTTGTTCAAGGCAGCAACAGAATAAGCACTAGGCAAAACCTTAGCTCTATCGTGGATCTTATTTACACGGTCACGCAATTGGAATGAACTAAAGAAGTTGTCTTCGTTAACCAACATTCTACGACGATTTTCTAAGTAAAATCTTTGGAAAGTAGTTAACTTCTTACCTGCAGCAATTTGCTTAAGACTATTTCTAATCTCACCCTTTACGTCTGGCATATCAAGCAGACGTTGTGCAGCATAACGATCAGTCTTATTATTCTTAGCACTTAACAAGAAGTTACATGCTTGAAGTGGTGAATAATACAAAGCAAAGGCATTAGGATCTTGGCCCTTCTTAGTGAACCATTGTGGTGAAATGATCACTACAGCCTTTTTGTTTTTAAGCTGTTTAGCTGTACCTTGCATCCCCAGGAATTGAGCCAAAGATTGACTACCTGGTCCACCAAGTAAGAATGGACGATAATTTCTGTGGTACTTTTCTGCAATAACACTAGGGTGAAGTGGATCGAATCTAGACAATTCACTTGAACCATAGAATGGTACATAACCCTCATTGTATGCTTCTTGCTTCATTGTGCTGCCCTTGAAGACAGTAGTGTTTTGTGAAGCAGCAGCTTCGTAAATGGTTTGCTTAGAAAAAGTTCTTTCCCAAGGAAGTAGGAATACAACTAGTAAAAGGATAAAAGCGCAAAGGACTGGGCCAAAAATTTGCCACAGCCGGCGTTTATTACTCATTTTCTAAGCTTTCCACCTTTGCAACAATCTTGTTAGGAGTGTCCCATTCAGCACGGTTGAATTCTGATACAGGAACATCGATATCAAATTTTTCTTGTAAGCTCAAAAGCATTTGTACACTTGCCATTGAGTCCATCAAACCATTGTCAAAGATGTTTTCATCCATTTGGTCTGATAAGTCTTCACCAGTTAAATCGTTCAAAATGTCTAATACGCCTTGTTTAGTGTCCATAATTAATACCTCTCAAAAAATCTACTCTATTTTTTACTTCCAGCCAAACCATAATTGGCTAAGGAATCCTGAGAAAATCAAGAAACTGAAACATACCACGTTGAAAGTTAAGAAAATGGCGAACCATTCAGTGAACTTGTTGTGTGGAATTTGCTTCTTGTGTTTTCCCTTAAATCTTAGCCACATATCGTTGACACAGATAGCAGTGGCATGGAATAAACCATACACAATATAATACCATGTTAAACCATGCCAGAATCCCATTATTAGGAATAACAGGAAGTATGAGACCTGTGACAATCTAATACGATTCTTGAACAACTTTTTCTTCATTGCAAAGAAAGTGAATCGCATGTAGATGTAGTCACGGAACCAGAATGAAAGCGTCATGTGCCAACGGTTCCAGAAGTCTTTGATGTTCTTAGAAATAAATGGCTTGTTGAAGTTCATTGGGGTATGAATACCCATGAAGTATGAAATTGATACCGCAAATAGTGAGTAACCTGCGAAGTCGAAGAACAAATACATACTGTAGCAGTACATATAAGCAAGTAACCACCAGGATAACTTCAAACCACCATTTGCGTTACCTACTGCTAAAGCAGCAGTGCTGATTCTTGGAAGCCAGTAAGTACCAAAGAACCAACCAATTACAAATTTGTATAAAAATCCTTGGAACAAATATCTTACAGCGTATTGTAAGTCTGTAATATATGCGTCTCTTGTAGGAACTTTATCGTAATCTTTCTTAAATCTGCGATACCTATCGATAGGACCTGATGAAATAGTTGGGAAGAAGAGCAAGAATCTTGCATACGTTACAGGATCTACCTTCTTGATTGCCCCATCACGCATTTCCATGATAACTTGAATGGTCTTGAACGTTACATATGAAATACCCAAGAAACCGATCACGAAGTTAATTGAATTATCAGGAAACGCAGTCAAATATTTAACTGCAGCTAATGGTATGATGGCCAAAATTACAGCTAAACTGAAAATCCAGGTCTTATTTTTACCATGATGACGATAATACTGATAAGCAAAGGTCAACGCGAATTCGTAAATCAACCAAAGAATCAGGTTTACACCTTGTTGCCAGTGACTACCATCAAAGATCAAGAATAAGAAGACAATTGAGAAAATTGCTTCATATATCTTGAGACGACGACCGTTATAAAGACCAATAATGATTGGAATTAAAGCAATCATCAAGTAAACGAAATATTGCGGATTTGAGTAAGGTTGTAAGTTAATGAAATTAAAATTCACTACTTATTAACCTCCTTAATAACCGCCTTGATATCAACCTTGCCGTTTTGAGAAATAGGCAACTTGTCTTGGTAGACAAAACGTTGTGGAAGCATGTATGGCATGATGTTCTTTGCCAAATCTTCACGAATTGCCTTAGTTAAAGTGGCTTCTGAGTGTTGACGTGCTACACCGTGCTTCAATTCGATCTCCGCTACGATTTGCTTAACGGTGTGATCTTTATTGTATTTTGGTGCTGCGACGCCATAACGGACGTACTCGTTCTTGCTCAAGTAGAAGTTGATTTCTTCAAGCTCGATTCTGTAACCGTTGAACTTGATTTGGAAGTCAATTCTACCGCGATAGAAGAGCATGTCGCCGTCAAAGAATCCGGCATCCCCACTGCGGTAGCTACGGTACTTGTCGCCATCCTTTTGGAAGAAGGCAGCTTCAGTTTTTTCAGGGTTGTTCATGTAACCCTTTGAAACGCTAGGACCGCTAATGATAATTTCACCTTCGCCAGGCTTATCACCCTTTGAAGTATCAATAGTGATCTTGGTGTCTTCCTTAACCTTACCGATTGGTAAACGGTCGTACTTCTTAAGAACGTCGTCAGTAATTTCAACTTGCGTTACGGCAACAGTTGTTTCGGTTGGACCGTAAGTGTTGAAGATATGGCTTTCTGGGAATCTCTTCTTAAGCATGTCTGCTTCGCTGTGTGGTAATTCTTCACCACAGAATAAGAAGTGACTAAGGTCTGGGTGATGTTCAGAATCAAAAGTCTTATCCAAGAAACACATTTGTGCAAATGATGGGGTTGATACCCAAACATTAAATTGCATCTTTGGCAAAGTTTGGAACAATTGACCAAAGTTTTGCGTTACATCGTGTGGCAATACAACAAGCTTACCTACTGAAACAAGTGCAGGGTAAAGACTCATTACTGACAAGTCGAATGAGTATGGAGCTTGGGCCAAGAAACTTGGGTGTTCTGGCAAATTAAAGTCTGATAACTCCCAGTTTACAAAGCTGAGTAAGTTATCGTGACTGATTTGTACACCCTTAGGCTTACCAGTAGTACCTGAAGTGAAGATGATATAGTAGTTTTCATCGCCTTCAACAAATTTGCTTTCGTCAACAGTGAAGTCGCCATCTTCAACTTCACTAGTCTTAAGTACCTTAACGTTGTCTAAGTTAACGTCTGGCAATGGGTCAATTTCCAAAACCAATGGTGATTTTGAAACATCTTGAATCATGGTCAAACGTTCAGCGTTTGAGTAACTAGCAATTGGAATATAAGCGTGACCAGTTTTAACACAGCCTAAAAAACTAGCGATCATTTCAAAGGTTTGACCACCCCAAATCATAATTGGAGCATCATCTGAAATATCTAAGCTAGCAATCTTGTGTGCCCAAGCGTTAGAACGCTTCTTAAGGTCACCATATGTATTAGTTTTGCCAAGATAGTCGTAAACAACACGATCTGGTTCTTGTTCTGCTATCTCGTCGATCTTCTTAATAACATCTTGAATCATGTGACAGCACCTACCTTAAAATTCGTTGTAAATGAAGTGAACTGAAGTAAGTCCACTATATTCATACAAATAGATAAGGGCCATCAGGATTGCAAAATAAACAATTGTCTTTAAAACAAACTTTCCAATGCGTTTGCCTCGAGAGTCAATTTGTGTTTTTTTATCCATTTTTTCTCCCTCAAGTAACATATATTTTTTACTTTTGCCTTATATTACTACAAATAGCAACACTAGACGCACTATCGTTGTACATTTTAACAAATTTAAACTTTTTCTGAAATCCAATCTATTTTTGAAAAAATACAAAAAAGCGGTTTCTTTATTGTAATTTCTTACAGTTGCAATATGCAAAATATAATGGGATGAAAATTACGATTGCCACAAAGATTAAGGCAAAAATCGATAGTCGCATCACATTTTGCGGTTTAGTCCAGCGCTCGCTCTTGGCGGTAGTCAGCAAATATACAGCAAAAAGCACAATAATAACTAATTCGCCAAGGCAAAATATCATATGAGTCATTTGATAAAGGTAGAGATAAACTGACGCTGGGAATAAGCAGAACCAACCAGAAAAACGCAAAAGAAAGATCTCTCTTCTTCGATAATCTACATTCATTTGTTTTTCCTTTCCAAACTAGCTGCCAAACAAGGCATTGATATTCATCGATAGTATTCTATCCATTACCGTGATGTCTGGTCTAGCATAAATACTTGAAGCTGATTCAAATACACAAAGCAGCTGCCCCTTGTAAGCAGTAATTTGTTCCAAATATGGCGGCATATCGACAACTAGCTCCGCATTCTTTTCGTCAAGCGCGTTCAATGCCGAAGTTGGGAACACATACAGTTTAGAATTGCCGCTGCCGTATGACTGACTCAAGAAGATTTTATCTTGATAAATCGCAATCCCCTGAATCTGCTTATCCATTGATGTTTCACCGGTAGGATCTGACCACTGCAAAGTACCAGTAACGGATTTCACTTCATTATTAGTAATGGAGCCCTTGTTTTTACCGCTACGGGCAATTGAATATGCGGCAACTTTCCCCCGGCCATACATGTTAAAGAAGCCGACGAACAGTTGACCATCGTAGTAAGTAACAGTAGAGGCTTTTTCAACGGCAGGAATCGCAATCTGGTGATTGTACTTGATCGGGATGCGACTGCCATCTTTATAGTCCTTCATTTCTTTTAATGTAAATGAAGCAAGAGCTGAGGACTTACCCATTTTACCGGTTACCCAAATATTTTTGGCAACTGGATCATAAGCAATCCCGCCTAAGTGAGGACGGCCGTGAACCTGGATCGTCTTAATGTATTTTCCCGTCTTTTTGTCCAGCACATAAACGACTGAAGCATGCCGGTGTTCGCCATCATATGCCGTGAGCAAAATATATTTACCAGCTACAGTAATCCCCTGCGGCGTCATTGCGGTTGCCGTATTGTATTTTTTCGTGGCAAAATCATAGCTCTTAGTCGAAACTAAGCCCGGAATGACAAAGTCCTTACCATCCCACGTTCTTGGTGGAACATAATTTGAAACCTTATTAATGAAAGAATAATTTTGACGCAAGGATCTTTGATAACTAGAAAAATTGTGCCAAGCAGCACTTGTATTAGTACCATCCTTTGCTTTGACTACCTTGGGCCTATCTCGCAGCATTTGCTGTTTTTGCCACCATTGATAACCGAAATATCCACCTGCTCCCACTCCAGCTAATAAAAGGAGTACTAAAAACAGATGCAGGATAAATCTGCCTATTCTTTTCAAAAAAACTACACCCTTCTATTTTCCGTTTTTATCATGTCTTACATTATAGCCAAAAAAATTTATTTTTCTTTATAAGTGCATAAACTCGGGCTTTATAAGTGCATAAACTCGGGCTTTTTAGCAAAAATATAGCCTTTTTTGAAAATAAAGTGCATTTCGTCACACTTTTTTCACAATTTCAGGTTATACTACTTAACGTAGTGAGGAGGAAAACATCTTCCCATTACAACTCAACTTTTTTGTTTTTCATTCATACTCCTCCAAGTAAATAATGAAAATAAAAAGAATTGACTTACTCCAATTAGTCAATTTCATATCTATCCCTTTCGGCTCACGTGCGTTGCGTGGGCTTTTCTTATGCCCAAATTTTCTTCTTAACTAGTTCTCAAACAAATCTTTACCTTTTCATAATAATTTGAACATTTTTAATTCACATTTACTCTGTACTATATAAATCGTAGCAAGGCGGTAGAAACTTGCTACAATACTCCCACTTTTTTATTTCATTCATTCTTACTCCTCCAAAGTAGATGAAACTAATAAGGTCCGCAAAATTTTGCGGGCCTTTTCCTTTTTTCTAGTATAATTTTAGTTAGAAAAGAGGCGTATCATGTTTTCACCATCGATCCAACATTTAATTGAAGAAAAATCGGGATCATTCTTAATTCCCGCTAGTCGTATTGCCTTTGTTCAAGAAGACAACCCACTCTATCACGCATTTTTAATTCTGACTAAAGTTAAATATTCCAAAATTCCAGTTTTAGATAAAGATAAAAGAGTAGTTGGTTTACTCAGCTTGGCCATGATTACGGATAAAATGCTAACCAATGACGCAATTTCTACCGCGCCACTTGATACTTTAAAAGTTAAAGACGTAATGCAAACGGATTTCGATAAAATAAATTTTGTTGAAACTACGCTTGAAACGCAGCTGCATTTACTGATTAACAATGCCTTCCTGCCCGTCGTAGATGATCGCGGCGTCTTTCAAGGTCTTCTCACCAGACGTGAATGGATCAAGGCCTTCAACTATGTCGTTCACACATATGATAAGCACTATAAATCTGAAAAAATTAAATAACCCCCAAGCGGCTTGAGACCTTTATTCAAGCCACTTTTTTAATTAATAAATTATAATAAACCGTTTATATCTCTTATACCTAGAAAGAATGTTAGAATGGTGTAAGTAAAGTAATACTGCTGACTTTTTGGAGGTTTAATCATGAAACGTCATTGGAAGTTTATTGTCGTTTTAATTGCCGGGGTAATAAGTCTGTTTTTTGAGTTTGGAATACATGCTTCTACATTGTTTACTACGCCACTCCTTAAATTGCAGATGAACCCACAAGCAATTATTATCGACATTCTTGGTATTTGGATTTCCGTTCTCTTGTTAATGGAAATATTTGAAGATTGGAAATCTGGACGCTACGGTGTTGATATCCTAGCAGTTATTGCGATTGTTTCTACTATTTTGATCAACAACTACTGGGCTGAATGGATGATTTTGGTAATGTCCACTGGTGGTGAAACACTGGAAGACTACGCTACTGGACAAGCCAGCAAGGAACTCCGTTCTCTTTTGAACAATACACCACGTATTGCCAACAAGCTGGTTAACGGTCAAATTACTGAAGTCAAGGTTAATGAATTGCACATTGGCGACATCGTTTTGATCAAGCCAGGTCAACAAGTTCCTGTTGACGGTGAAATCATCAAGGGTACTTCTAGTTTTGACCAATCTTCATTGACTGGTGAATCCGTTCCTGTAACTAAGAAACCAGGCGACAACTTGATGTCAGGTTCCGTCAACGGTGACGTCGCAGTACAGATGAAGGTTACCAAAGAAGCTAAAGATTCTGAATATCAGTCAATCGTTGCTTTGGTTAAGTCATCACAAGCACAACCTGCTAAGTTCGTTAAGATGGCCGACCGTTACGCCGTTCCATTCACTATCATTTCATTGATTATTGGTGGCGTTGCATGGGCCGTTTCGGGGGATGCTACTAGATTCGCCGAAGTTATGGTTGTCGCTTCACCATGTCCACTTTTGATCGCAGCTCCCGTTGCTTTGGTCAGTGGTATGAGTTCAATGTCAGCTCACCATATTATTGTGAAGTCTGGTCCAACTCTTGAAAAATTAGCTCGTGCTAAGACTTTTGCTTTTGATAAGACTGGTACTTTAACTGAAAACCAATTGGTAGTTGACCAAGTTGTCCCTGCAGAAGAATCTGTAAGCAAGGATGAATTGCAAGGCTTAGCTGCTAGTGTTGAACAACAATCAAGTCACGTTATTGCTGGTTCACTTGTAAAGGCTACTAACAAAGATTTGATTAAGCCAGTAACCGACTTAAAGGAAACTACTGCTCAAGGTGTTGAAGGTAACGTCGACGGCAAGCACGTTAAGGTTGGTAAATTAAAGTTCGTTGCACCTGATCATGAAAAGATCGATGTTAACTCCACTGCTGTCTTTGTCTCAATCGATAATCAATTTGCTGGTTACATTACTTTGATGGACGAAATGCGTCCAGAAACACCTGACACAATCGCTAAGTTGAAGCGTCAAGGTGCTCAAGATATCATGATGCTTACTGGTGACCACAAGGCAGTTGCCGAAAGGGTTGGTAACAAGGCCGGAATTACTGATATCCGTGCTGATCTTTTACCATCTGAAAAGATTAAGGCTATCAAGGAAGTACCTAAGAACTTGCGTCCTGTCGTTATGACTGGTGACGGTGTTAATGACGCACCAAGTTTGACCGCCGCTGATGTTGGTATCGCTATGGGTGCTAAAGGTGCTACTGCTGCCAGTGAAAGTGCTGATGCGGTTATCATGGTTAATGATTTGTCTAAGATCAATGATGCCGTTGCTATTTCTAAGCACACTATGAAGGTTGCTAATGTCGACGTTTTGACTGCGATTGGTGTCGTAATCATCATTGAATTAATTGCCTTTACTGGTGTTATCCCAGCATTCTGGGGTGCTATTTTGCAGGAAGTTGTCGACATGATCACTATCAGTTTGGGACTTCTTGCTAAGACTACTCCAAGCAAAAAGCAATTCGGACTTGAAGAGTAATTTGCATCGGACTAAAAAAAATATTAAGATTAAACTCAACTGAATATTTATTTAGTGGTTGGGTTTTTACACAAAATAAAAACTTTCAAGATTTGCTTCTTTGGGTCAAGAAGCGCTTGAAAGTTTTTTGCTTTTATAAGGAAAAGAGGACGATATGCATTTCTTAGGGGAATTAATTTTAATCCTACTGACGACGGTATTGCTCGGGCAATTATTTGCACGTTTTAACTTGCCAGCAGTTATTGGACAATTGCTTTCAGGGATTTTATTAGGACCAGCTATCTTAAACTGGATTCACCCCAACGACATAATCAGCTTATTCTCTGAATTTGGGGTCATTCTATTAATGTTTTTGGCCGGTCTTGAAAGTGACTTGGACTTGTTAAAGAAATACTTCAAGTTGAGTTTTACGGTAGCTGGCGTTGGCGTTATCTTGCCAGTTGTTTTCATGGGGCTAGCAAGTTACTTCTTCGGCATGAAGCCACTTGAGGCACTCTTTATCGGGATTGTTTTTGCGGCAACCAGTGTTTCTATCTCAGTTGTGGTTTTGCAAGAAGCTAACCAGCTTCATACACGTGCTGGTACAGCCATTTTAGGGGCCGCTGTGGTTGATGATATCCTAGCCGTAGTAGTTTTAAGTCTCTTCACCACCTTCAGCCATGAAGGTGGTAAAAGCGGCTTAACTAACAATTTCTTCCTTAACATCTTGATCGAAATTGTCTACTTCGTCGTTGTTTGGGTGATCTTTAAGTTTATTGCGCCATACTTCATGAAGGTCTCAGAAAAGATTTCTGTTGATTACTCTGTAGTCATCGGTTCATTGGTTTTAGCATTGACAATGGCATGGGCTGCAGACTTTGTTGGTTTATCCGCCGTTGTAGGTGCATTCTTCGGTGGTTTGGCAATTCGTCAAACACCGCAACATAAAGAAGTTCAGTCTTCTGTTTCAGCAATCGGTTATTCAATCTTCATCCCTGTTTTCTTCGCTGATATCGGCCTTTCAATGACCTTTGCCAGCTTCTTCAAAGACATCTGGTTCATCATTGCGATGACCGTTTTGGCCGTTTTATCCAAGTTCTGGGCTGGTAAATACTCTAGTGAAGTATTCGGTTTCAGTAAGAATGAAGGCAATATCGTAGGTGCCGGAATGGTGTCACGTGGTGAAGTTGCATTGATCGTGGCGCAGATCGGGATTACGCATCACCTATTCCCTGAAGATATTTACTCTAGCTTAATTTTGGTAATCATTGTAACGACCGTAATTTCACCATTTATCTTGAATCACTTTATCAAAAAGAGTAAGCAAGATACTGAATTTATGTAGATTAAAAGCCTAGCGGATGCTAGGCTTTTTTCGTGTTCGCTTGTAGACGCAAATACGAATCAGTATAATTTTATGCGTAAAAAGTTGAAGCGGCGGCTATCCCAAAGAGATGGTGCTTATGAGGATTTTTTGACTCTACCACAATCCTGTTAGAAAGGGTACGCCATCGTGTCTGTCTCAGATGCGTTGCAACTAATGATCAGTTTCGGCTAATTTGTCGTTTTACTGATCACATTGGTTGTCGAGCTGATCAAAATTCATGATCAGCGAAAAAAATAGCTGCTTTAGCTCTGCAAAGCTGGCAGTTATTTATTAATACCTAAAAAATATTTTTAAATAGTCGTCGCTAATGCGATTCTACACTAAAGAGGTTCGACTTAGTCGGCCTCTTTTTTCATACTCATTATATCCACTACACGATTTGTATACAATCAATTAACGTAAATATTACCGTTTGAAGTATCGATACTTAGCACATTTTCAGCACTAGTATTCTTCTCAAACTCATCAGATTTATTTTTCCCTTCAACAGTAATATGACCATTTAAAGTAGACAAATCATACCCTGCTGCATTAGTCTTTCCTACTTTTACCGTGCCGTTAGAAGTGTCGATTTCGAACTCATTTTTCATCACTAGATTTTTAATATTAATACTACCGTTCGATGTATCAATCTTTCCCTTTTGAACTTCCAGATGATCGGCCGAGATATTGCCATTCGATGTATCAATTGAAAGATACTTTAATTCTTGTTTGGGCATTTCAATAATCAATTCTTGTTTTAACTTTTTTGCATTAAAAATGCTGCCATTAATTGTTATAGACCTTTCTGGCGAATCAATAGTCAAAATACCATTTTTCACCTTTACAGATGGCTCTAATTTTTCTTGTCCTGTGTAACTTACACTATAGCGATCACCAGTCACTAATCTAATGTTGTCGATCGAGTTATCAACTTTTATTTGATCAAAGGATTCTACCGAAAAGTTTTTATTAACTGTCTTTATATCATTTGAATTGTACAAGAAATAGACTCCTCCAATGGCAATTACAACTATAAATATTAATATCAACATTTTTCTCATCACTCCATATATCCTTTCAAGTCAATTACGCTATCATAGTTTTCTAACTCATTTGCATCATAATGGTGGATCACTTCTACAAAGGTTAAATCAGAATTCAACAAATATTGATGGATTTTATCTGATGTCTTCTTATCGAGGGAGGCATTAATCTCATCAAGCAAAAGTACGGGGCGCTCGGATAAAATTGCTCTAGCAAGCTCAATTCTTGCAAGTTGACCACCTGATAACTGATCGGCATTATCACCCAGGGAATAATCGAAGCCCTTCTCCCTAATTACATCGGTAAGGTCAAGATCAGAACATACTTGCTCAACTATTTCCTGGGGAATATCTTTACCTAAAGTCAGATTGAACCATAAAGTATCTGCGAAAATAACTGGTGCCTGACTTGCATAAGCAAAAATATTTTCAAAGTTACCTGCTTTTTCAATTTTCCCGTTTAACAAAATTTCTTTTGCTTCACCATATTTACCTTTCATCAAGAACTGCAGCAGCGTTGATTTACCTGTCCCTGATGGACCAATAATTGCCTGCTTAGTTTTTCTTTTAATTGTTAAATCAAGATTTTGGATTAACTGTTGGCCTTTTCTATTAAGTGAAACGTCTGTTAAAACAAGATCCTTAAAGACCACTTTATTGTTATCGGCTTTTTCACCTTTTGCCAAAGCTAAATACTTATTTGTCTTTTCAACGATCTTTTTAGTAGTTGATAATTCATTACGATCATTCAAGATAGTTAAGATTGGATTTACAAAAGAGTTAGCCAGCTGCACAATAGCAAACAACGAACCTAACGTTGTCATGCCATGGATTACCATGTAGACACCTGTTAAAAACGGAACTAAGAATGTAACAAGATTACCGATCAGACTAATCCAAGAACCAGTATCTAAATTCAATAGATTCATTTTTCTTAATGCAGCCTCAAGATTGAATACTTTTACTTGGTTTTTCTTCGCTGCATTTTCTCGCCCATTGTATAAACTCAAAGTTTCGCTACCGGCTAAAAAATTCTTAGTTTGATTTACATACTGACCATTGGCTTTAGTCCAATTTTCTGAGGCATTTTGAATTGATTTTTGGAAGAAATTAGAAATGAGCATTGGCACGAATGAACCAACTAAAAACAAGATAGTAACCAGCCAATTAACTAGTAATGCATAGCCGAGGGCCAACACCAATATGCAAGCCTGCATAATAATTTCAATTTGTGCATCAAAACGATTATTTTCAAGTAACTTAAAATCATTGGTTAAAAAGCCGAGAGCATCGGAATTTTCATCCCTATCGGTATTGAGCATCCCTTTAAAAATATTTGTTCTCAAATATATATTGGCTTCTTGAATTGCAGCAGTTTTTAATCGATTGAAAATCAAACTCGCCATAAAAGTAATCAAAAATCCAATAATTACGATAATTAAAAAGCTACCTACTTGATCCCACTTCTTTTGTGTTGCGATATTAGTCAATGTTTGCACCATATATGCTAATACGATAGTGGAGCAACTTGCAATAAAGCCTGTTATGATCATTGCGATAAATTTAAAATGATTTGAATATTTGTAAAGCATGAAATTCAACTCCCCTGTTTGTTATTGGAGATATTATTGCATGCATTTTTTATTCAAAAATGATAAATTGCATATATGCAATATCGATATGGAGGAAAACGAAATGGCGATTGGTAAAAAATACAAAGAATTACGAAAAGAACAGTCCATTACCTTGGCACAAGCAGCTAAAGGCATTTGCGCTACTTCAAATTTATCTCGTTGGGAAAATGGCAAAATTACGCTAAGTTTCAACAAAGTACTAGCTCTTTTGAGCCGAATTCATATTAGCCCAACCGAATTTATCGGATATGCGGATATTAAGCAGGAGAATGACTTTCCGAAAGAATTGCAAAAGGCAATCGAAAATGAAGATACTACAGCTATAAAGAGACTAATCCACGTTCAATTGGATAAATATCATAGTAAGCGAAATGCACACGATCTATATCTTGCCGTGATACTTTGCAATCAATACCTACTAATCAAAGGTGAAAATCTCTTACCATTTCCTGATCAAATGCACCTTTACACTTATTTATCCAAAATTACCTTGTGGAGTAACTACGACTTAGGCTTCTTCGGTAACTGCGTTTTCATGATCAAAACTGACAAAGTCTATGCTATTGCAATGAACGTTTTAAACAACCAAGATTTAATTCAGAAAAATTCTAGTTCCATCGGTTTAATTTCCATGATGGGTGTTCTATCAGATGCAACGATATCGCTAATTTTTCGCAAAGATATAATCCATGCACATAAATTAATTAATGCTTTTAAAAGCGTCGAACTACCACAATACCTAGAATTCTTTAAAGTGACTTTGACATTCTTAGAAAAGACACTGCAATATTTAAAAACTAAGGACGAAGATCCTATTCTAAGTTTTATCAATAATGCTCAAAATATGGGCATGACTGAATCTGCAGATACATTTAGAGATGTCTTTGAAAAAGTCAAAATATTAAACTAAAAAAAGCAATTTGCTATAGAATATTAATCAAATCAAAAAAGAATAACACAGGAGGTTGTTTGTCGCGGCAAATAAATCTACTTTAAAGAAAATTATTCTCGTCTTAATCAGTCTCTTAGTTCTATTTAGCGTATTTTTTATAGAAGGCAGAGCAATGAACATGCCTACTCAATTTATTGATGACTCACATTATCAAAACACAATTATCAACCATAGTCGCCGTTTGATCGGATATTTCAATTACGGTACTGATGATCAAAGAATGAACTTTGGTAATTTACAACATCCAAATAAAAACGGTTTTGCTGATTGCTCAAGCCTGGTTTGGCTAGTGATGAAACAGGCTGGTTATAATGTTGGACAAACAGCCTTTTCTACTCCTGAAATGGAAAATGATGCCAAAAATGCTCATCAATATTTTAGACAAATCCATGCTAAAAATGTAAAGCCAGGTGATATTGTCATCGTTAATGTTGGGACTGGTTATGGTCCAAATGGCCATACAGCAATTATTGATGGTCCATATCACGGTAGAAAAACACAAATTATCGAAATCGGTGGAATCGATCCAATGGGTTCGGTCCATCGGTCAACAATTGAGCAATCTTTTCAAAGCCTTCTTAAAGAGGGACGTATCACTTATGCTCGTCCTACTAAATAAGCATTGCAACCTCAAGTTGACAAAATTTATCGCAAAATTGGTAGAATGCAACCATTCCTCGCAGTATCATTTTGATAAAATCAAACCAATCGAGGTAACGAGTATGAACTTAAATCAAAAAATTTCACAATTACGAAATGATAATAACTGGTCACAAGAAGAATTGGCTGAGAAATTAAATGTTAGTCGACAATCCGTTTCTAAATGGGAGAGCGGACAAGCTAAACCTGATCTAGACAAAATCATTGCTTTATCTAATATTTTTGATGTTTCAACTGATTATTTACTCAAAGATGACAATGAAGAAAAGAGTAATAAATCAACTAATAAGCATCACTTCAGCCTTTCATGGATTCAATTTGGGCGCCTTAATTCTGCTATTTGGGCAATTGCTGGAGCAATCTATGTTATCTGCGGATTTGCCTTTGATAATTGGGATTCTAGTATGATTATATTTCCAATTACATTGATACTTACTATCATTATCAGATTATTTGCACACTAAACACAAAAACGCCAGAAATTTTCTGGCGTTTTAATTTGCATTCAATTTAAATAAGGCCCATCGCGTTATAGCACATGTGTACCAGCATTGAGTAACGCAAGTCCTTCGTTGTTGTATATACCCAGGCCAAGACAATACCTAACACCCAGTAAACCAAGATGTACTTGCTCAACATCGGATCGTGCATATAGCCGAATAAAAAGCCACTTGTGATGATGCCCAACCATTTATTCAACGTTGTTGGTTTAGTAAAGAAGATGTTGAAGAACATCCCTCTAAAAATCGTTTCCTCACAAAACGGTGCAATAAAGACTACCAAAATTTCAAATAGTCCTGCATTGCCTTGTTCCAATCTATTCAAGCTTTGTTGGTTTTCAGATATACCACCACCAACTAAATTAAGCATCACGACAGATCCAATCATAATTAAGATAAAGCCGATTACCGCAATCCCTAACCTACGTGCATCCCAGTGTGGACTCTCATTAAAGCCCCACTGATTTTCTTCCTTTAACTGCTGACGATATAAATAAAAGATCACGAATAAAATCACTACAGTCATCAAAGACGTAGCAAACACTCGTAAATCGCCGCTACCCAAATTTATTCTTTTAGGCGCAAAATAAGCTATTTCAAGCAACATATATAGCGCAAAGGCCAATACTGCCCCCGCAATATTTCCCAGATAATGTCCTATTTTCTTCATTTTTCTCGTTCACACCTTGATTCTTTCCACTTTTAATCGATGTTTTCATTATAATATTAATAAGTAAAAAAGCATAAGGAGGAGTACCTTGCTAAACGAAATTGTTGCTTTTCTAGGGAGACGCGGTGAATTTTTCTACATCTCAGTTTTCATGCTGGTGATCTTCTTTGTCTTCCTAATTTCTTGGCTAATTGAGCCGCGCCGTTTAATCAACGGTGTCTTTTTCACCATCTTTTTAGTTTCACTACTGTCATGGACAACAGTCATGATCCACAAAAGTACCAGCCACGGATTGCAGCGAGCCTATGATCTTTTAATCTTGGTCGTACTTTTTGGCATCGCCGCAATTTTAATCTTTGCCTGGATCTTTTTATTCTGGAACGCCTACTTTGTCTGGAAATATGAAAGTCACACTTTGCCTAATCTATTAACTTTGATTGTTGGTTTTGTGGTTCTTATTTTCAGCATTCTAGTCTTAGTTGGTCCAGGGAAATATTTGCCGCACTGGTTGAGTGCATTGCTTGCATCAATTCCGGCAACTGCCCTCTACCTTGGCCTGGTTTTATACAACTTTTTGTTAAATTTATTACTCTATCAAATCTATCCTCGCCGCTACAAGCAGGATTATTTGATCGTCCTTGGCGCTGGCCTGCTCAACGGCGACCAAGTTTCAAAATTATTGGCCGCTAGAATTAACCGCGCCATTCAATTTTCTAACCGCCAATATCAAAAAGGCAGAAAGCGCCCAATTATTATCATGTCTGGTGGTCAAGGTCCTGATGAAAAAATTCCTGAAGCCTTGGCTATGGCGAGATTTGCTGAACATCGTGGTGTCTCACCCGATCACATTTTAATTGAGGATCAATCTAAGAATACTTACCAAAACATGCTTTTCTCAAAGCGAGTAGCTACTAAAGATTTTGGCAGTGAAAAGTTCAGAGCTACCTTCTTCAGCAACAATTACCATATTTTCAGAGCCGCTCTGCTGGCTAAAGAAGTGGGCTTAAAAGCAAATGGCGTCGGGGCTTTCACCCGTTTCTACTATTTGCCTAATGCAATTATTCGTGAATTTGCCGGTGTGTTTGTCATGCATAAACGCCGCCATTTCGTTATCATGGGAGTAATCATTTTATTCTTTATCTTGCAAGCTATTTTGGCTGCAGCGGGCATCGTTAGACTTAACGTTGTCTAATCCTATTAGAAAGAAGATAAGAAATGCTACAACTAAAACATATTTTTAAGTCATACCATGTTGGTGACACTGTCACCCATGCGTTAGATGACGTTACCATTTCTTTCCGTGATCAAGAATTTGTCGCAATTTTGGGACCTAGTGGTTCTGGTAAAACGACTATGTTGAATGTGATTGGTGGTTTGGATCGCTACGACAAGGGCGATTTAATCATCAATGGTAAATCAACTAAGAACTTTAAAGAAACTGACTGGGATGCTTATCGTAACAACACCGTTGGTTTTATTTTTCAAAACTACAATCTGATCCCTCACCTTTCAATCATCGCTAATGTCGAATTAGGGATGAATCTTTCTGGTGTTCCAAGCAAAGAGCGCCACGATAAGGCGATTAAGGCTTTGACCGAAGTCGGTTTAAAAGAGCACATCAATAAGCGCCCTAACCAATTATCTGGTGGTCAAATGCAACGTGTAGCCATTGCTCGTGCGATTGCCAACGATCCTGATATTTTACTCTGTGACGAACCAACTGGGGCTCTTGATACTGAGACCTCCGTTCAAATCATGGAATTGATTAAAAAGATCTCCAAGGATCGTTTAGTCGTTATGGTTACTCACAATCCTGAACTAGCTGAAAAATACGCTACCAGAATTGTTAATTTCCAAGATGGTAAGATCCGACACGATTCTAAGCCATTTGATCCTAAGGAAGAAGAGGACAAATTCAATTTAAAGCGGACCAAAATGTCCTATTGGAATGCGATCAAACTTAGTTTTACCAACATCATGACTAAGAAAGGTCGGACAATTTTAACTGCTTTTGCTTCCAGTATCGGGATCATTTCCATCGCGGTTGTTTTAGCCATCTCCAATGGTTTTCAAAAGCAAATCAACACTACGATGAGCAAGGCTTTAGCTAAATATCCGATCTCAATTAGCCAAACAGCCACCGATATGAACTCGATGAACGAGCGTAACGAGTCGAATAAAAACGTCAAAAATCGCGGTTATGTAACGGCTAAAAAAGATCAAAGCGAACAGGCTCAACATACTAACAAGATTACCCAAAAGTATGTTAACTACGTTAAGAAGATCAATCCTAGTTACGCCAACAATATTTCTTACCAACGTGGCGTTACTTTAAACCTTTTATCTAAGGTAAAAGGCGAGCCTGAACGAGTACAATTTTCAAATTCTGATCCTGATCAAGGTTCATCCGTTGTACAAGCACGTGCACAAGCCATGAGTTCAATGGGTATCGGCTCTTCAGTTTTCCCAACAACTTTGAATAAAAATAAGGGTTCATTCTTAAAGCAAAACTACCAAATTTTATCGGGCACCTGGCCTACCAAGGCAACTGATTTAATTTTAGTAACTGATAATAAAAACACTGTTAACCTAAATTCCTTAAAGAATTTAGGTTTTGATGTGTCTGAAAATGATCAAATTAAATTTAATAAACTTGTTGGTAAAACATTTAAAGTAGTTGCTAACAACGATTACTACCAAGAATTGCCTAATGGCATGTTTATTCCTAAGAAAGTTACTAGCTCAATGTACAACAACGCCAAGACCAAGTTGATACTCGTTGGTGTAATTAGACCTAAGAATGAAGATTCAATGGCCCTTCTCTCAACTGGCATTGCTTACAGCGATAAACTTTCTCAAGAAGTGATCAACGACAACAAAAATTCTGACGTTGTTAAGGCGCAAAAGAAGACTAACCGTAGCGTTTTGACTAATCAAAAATTGAACGCTAACGAAAAGAAAATGACGATGCAAACCTTAGGTGGTTCTAGCATCCCTACTGGCATCATGATCTACCCTAACAACTTCGATGATAAGGACAAGGTGCTCGATTACTTAGACAAGTGGAACAAGGGTAAAAAGAAGGCCGACAAGATCGTTTATACCGATATGTCTAACGCCGTTACCACGATGACTGGTGGCTTGCTTAACGGTATCACCACTATCTTGGTTGCCTTTGCCGCTATTTCATTGATCACCTCAATGATCATGATCGGTATTTTGACTTACACTTCAGTTCTTGAAAGAACGAAGGAAATTGGTGTCTTAAAGGCATTGGGCGCTCGTAAGAAAGATATTACACGTGTGTTTGATGCAGAAACCTTTATCTTGGGTGTCTTCTCTGGTGTACTCGGTATCTTCATCGCCTACCTGCTTACTTTCCCAATCAATACCGTAATTTACAACATCACGGATTTGGCGAACGTAGCGCAGCTTGATCCAAAGGCAGCAATTATTTTAATCATCGTTTCAACGGTACTTACTTTGCTAGGTGGTCACATCCCTGCAAGAATGGCAGCTAAGAAAGATGCCGCAATTGCACTTAGAAGTGAGTAACAAAAAAACGCATTACATTGGTAATGCGTTTTTTCATGGATAAATTAATGCTTTTTCAACACTATTTTAAGTGGCGTTACGATAATTGGTGTAACGATTGCTGTAAAAACCGCCTCAAGCAATCCGTTTAAGCCAAGGGCCGAAATCAAAATCAAGATCAGTGGTGAACTTGAATTATAATTGCCCAAATGTTGCACCAAACTTGCTGGATCATGCATAAAAAATAGACTAGTTAACACGATCACCATAACCGTATTAGTCAAAGAAGTGGCGGCACCACTCACGATATAGCTTACTTTATCATATCTTGATTGATCAAAGTATTTGCCAATAAGTCCCGGAAAATAGCCAGCTAAAATACTTGGCACAAGCGAAATTACCGGATTTTGAAATAGCATTAAACTAACCATATCCCCTGGTTGAGTGTACGCTATAATCAATCTGGTAATTCCCCAGAAGAGACCAAAGATAAAACCAGCCTTCGGTCCCATTAATGTGCCATAAACTGCGATTGTTAATGGAATAGTAGTGATGGCAGGAAGAGCTGGAATAACTCTAATGTAGCCAATATTAGGCACAAAGGTTTGAATAATCAATAGCGCAGCAAATACGGCAGTAATTGCCATTCTCTTCGTTTCTTCTCGTCTCATTCAATTTCTCCAATTCATTTTGTTTCGACAACATTAAATTAAATCATAGATGAATAATTTTTTCAGTAAAAATACCTTGGTTCTTGTACAATAAGTACAGATTAAGAAAAGGAATTTATATGCATTTCAAAAAATTATTTTTAGTAGTTCTATTAGCAATGGGCACCCTCTCTGCGTGCTCTACTTCAAACAATACGGATGACAATGCTTCAAAATCTGTCGCTTTAGTTACAGATGGTAAAATCGATGACCAATCTTTTAATCAGGCCGCTTGGAAAGGACTGAAGGATTATGGCAGCGAATACAAATTAGATAGAGGCACAGATGGCTACCAATACTTTCAAGTTAAAAATCAGGCTGATTTGAAAAAAGGTATTAATAAGGCGATCCGGCAAAAATACCAGACTATCTTTGGTATCGGTAACGAATCTAAAAGTGCCATTATCTCCGCTGCCAAAAGTAATCCTAAAAAGAATTTCGTTATCATGGATGATACCATTAAAGGCTATAAAAACGTGGCATCTGTCCGCTTTAGAAAAGATGAAGGTGCATATCTAGCTGGCGTTGCGACTGCAAGCCAAACCAAAACGGGTAAAGTCGGTTTCATTGGTGGTGCTAACAATAGCGTGATTGCTTCATTTAAGCGTGGTTTTACTCAAGGTGTAGCAGACCAAGCTAAAAAATTGCACAAAAATGTTACCATCTACGATCAAAATGTGGGCAATTTTACTGACACTGTAAGGGCGCAAAGTATCGCTACAAACATGTATGATAAAAACGTAGATGTGATCTTCCATGCAGCAGGCAATGCTGGAGGCGGCCTATTCCAAACAGCGAGATTTATCAATCAAGCTCGCCCTGCCCAAGATCGCGTTTGGGTAATTGGCGTTGATGCCGATCAATCTGATTTAGGCAAATATTATGCCAAAGGCGGTCAAGAAGCCAACTTTGTTTTAACGTCTGTAATCACCGGTGTTAACGTTGCGACTAAGGATATCGCCAGCCGCAGTTATCAGGATAAATTTCCTGGTGGAAAAATGATTACCTATGGTTTAAAAAACAATGCTGTCTCAATTCTGCCAGGACAAATAGCTCCGAATATCTGGAAAGATGTGCAAATAGCTCGAAGCAAAATTTTAGCTGGCAAGATTAAAATATAAAAGTAAAAGAAAAAATCTGTTTCACATGAAACAGATTTTTTTACACATATGCACAAAGTTATCCACAAGATATAGTGAATAGTGTGCTCTCAAATACTATATCTTGTAATCAAATGACTGATAGTGGTTCTTTTTCAGTTGGAGCAGGGAAATCGCTGTTAATCAAACGCATTTCGTCTTCAGTTAATTTGATATTTTGAGCAGCAATATTTTCCTTCATATGCTTGATCTTGGCAGCCTTAGGAATAGCTAAAACATTGCCATTGCGCATTGTCCAAGCAAGCATAATCTGATGTGGCGTAACGCCATGATCACGCGCAACAATTTTCAAATTACGTGTAATGCGAATCGTATCGCCAGCACCCGAATTAAACGGTGAGTAGCCGATAAAACTTACACCATGCTTTTTTTGCCAATCTTGTAAGTCATACTCGGTTCCTCGCTCATTTAAATTGTACAGGTCTTCATTGGCAAAACATTTATCTCCACCAGGTACCGTGAAAAGTTCCTTCATATCGCTAGTATCGAAGTTTGAAACGCCCCAATGACGAATCAAACCTTCTTTTTGCAAAGCTTCAAGGCCACGAATTGTATCAGATAAGCGATGATTGCCACGCCAGTGAAGTAAATAGAGATCCAAATAATCTGTGCCTAGTCTTTCCAAACTAGCTTCCAAACTCTGCCGTTCTAATTCTGGCGTTGCATGATAGGGATAGAATTTTGAAATCAAAAATAATTTGCTTCTATCATAGCCTTTAATGGCTTCACCTACCAACTTCTCGCTTTTACCTTCACCGTACATCTCGGCTGTATCAATAATGTTTATCCCATGATCCAGTCCATAACGGATTGCGGCTATTTCTTCATCTTTTTTTCTGGGTTCTTCACCAATATTCCATGTACCTATACCTAATCCCGTTAATTTTTCAAAATCCATCCTTATTCACTTCCTTTACTCAAATTCTAACATAGTTAAGAATATTTCTTTTTATTTAATTGACAAAATGGTCTATTCCACTTTATAATGGACTAGACCAGTAAATGGGGAGGATTTATTATGAAAGTTATTGTTACAGAAAACAAAATTCAAGGCGGAGCAAAAGCATTCGAAATTTTTGAAAAAGGTATTAAGAACGGTGCTAAGGTATTAGGTTTAGCAACCGGTTCTACCCCTGAAACACTTTACCAAAACTGGGTAAAGAGCGACCTTAATTGTGAAGATCTTACTAGTATCAACCTTGATGAATATGTTGGCTTAACACCAGACAATCCTCAAAGTTACCACTACTTCATGCAAAAGCACTTATTCGACAAGAAGCCATTCAAGAAGACTTACGTTCCAGATGGTATGGCAAAAGATATTCCAGCATTCTGCAAAGAATACGACCAAATTATTAAGGACAATCCTATCGACATCCAATTATTAGGTATCGGTCGTAACGGCCACATCGCCTTCAACGAACCAGGTACTCCATTTGACATCGGTACTCACGAAGTTAAATTAACTGAAAACACTATTGAAGCTAACGCTCGTTTCTTCGACAACGAAGACGAAGTTCCAAAGAGCGCTATCTGCATGGGTACTGCTAACATCATGCAATCTAAGAAGATCGTTTTGATGGCATTCGGTGAAAAGAAGGCTCACGCTATCAAGGAAATGATCGAAGGCCCTATTACTGAAGACGTTCCTGCATCAATTTTACAAAAGCACCCTGATGTAACTGTTATTGTTGATAAGGCTGCAGCTCAAGAGCTAGACGACAAATACAAGAACTAAATGACAATTTATCTCTAAAAATAAAAGGCTAGGCTTTCTACAATCGTAGAAGACCTAGCTATTTTTGTTAATTTTAAATCCGGGATTTTTTGAGTACTAGAATTATCTGCTTTATTTTTAGATAACTTCATTTTTTACAATTTTTCTGTTCTAATTGAATTATGTTTCATTCCTATCCGATTTTTCATTTCTACCCTTGACTTTTTCGCGTGAAACAGAATTAAAAAAGAGCTTGTGTGCCACAATATCTTGTATTAAACTTATTAATTGTCCAATATCTGGTATTTAAGAAAGAATGTGATTCAAGTTATTGTTTTAAGCGGGCCAATTGGAGCCGGAAAATCCAGTTTAACCAGTATTTTAGCAGAACATTTAGGTACGCAAGCATTTTACGAAGGCGTTGACAGCAATCCTGTTTTACCCCTCTACTATAAAAATATGAAGCGTTACACCTTTTTGCTTAACACTTATTTGCTTAACCACCGTTTAGCTCAAATCAATCAAGCTATTCAAGATAAGAACAGCGTATCCGATCGTTCTATCTATGAAGATGCACTTTTCTTCAAGATGAACGCCGATAACAAGGTCGCAGATCCTACAGAATTTAAGATCTATGACGATTTGCTTGAAAATATGATGGAAGATACGCCAGGCAATCCAAGCAAGAAGCCCGATTTGCTTATCTATATCCATGTTTCACTTGATACCATGCTTAAGCGCATTAAAAAACGTGGTCGTTCCTTTGAACAAATTAGTACAGATCCAGGTTTGAAGGACTACTATGCTAGACTACTTAGATATTATGAACCATGGTATGAACAATATGATGCTTCACCTAAGATGGCTATCAATGGTGATAAACTCGATTTTGTTTCTAGCATTGATGCTCAAAGGGAAGTATTGAAAGAAATTGACGAGAAGTTGCACGAAATAGGTAACTTATAAGACTAAATAAAAAGAAGGAACGTGATGACAGTTATTGTTTTAAGCGGGCCAATTGGAGCCGGAAAATCCAGTTTAACAGGTATTTTATCTAAATATTTAGGCACTAAGCCATTTTATGAAAGTGTTGACGACAATCCAGTTCTGCCACTTTTTTATGCTGATCCTAAGAAATATGCTTTCTTATTGCAGGTATACTTCTTAAATACACGTTTTCACAGCATTAAAGACGCATTGACTCAAGATAATAACGTGTTGGACCGCTCTATCTATGAAGATGCGCTCTTCTTCCAAATGAACGCTGACATTGGTCGTGCCACTCCTGAGGAAGTCGACACTTACTATGAACTTTTACACAATATGATGGGTGAATTAGACAGAATGCCTAAGAAGAACCCTGACTTGCTTGTTCACATCAACGTTTCTTACGACACAATGATTAAACGTATTCAAAAACGTGGCCGTCCATACGAACAATTGAGCCACGATTCAACTCTTGAAGACTACTACAAGAGATTGCTTCGCTACTACAAGCCATGGTATGACAAGTACGATTACTCACCAAAGATGGAAATTGATGGTGACAAATATGACTTCATGTCTTCTGAAGAAGATCGTGAAATCGTGCTTGATCAAATCGTTGATAAATTGAAGGAAGTTGGTAAGTTACCAATGGACTGGGACAAATCAACTGATATCCAAATCGAAGCTTAATTTCCCAGGTAATAATTGAAAAAGAGCTAGGATTTAACGTCCTAGCTCTTTTCGTATGCATAAATTTTCTTTATTCGATGCTCTCTAAAGCTTTGGCAATACCATCATGATTATTATCTAAAGTGATATTTTCTGGCTTAAATTGCTTTTTCAAGTCTTCTGGTGCATTGCCCATTAAGAAGGGATGCCCCACTGCTCTTAACATTTCTTCATCGTTATAGTTGTCGCCAAAAGCGAGGCAGTCTTTTAGATCTACACCATATTCTTGAGCTACGATTTCAACTGCGCTTCTCTTGCTTACGCCCTTTAAGACGATTTCAAGTAGCGTTGGTGAAGACTTTACAAAATCAAGGTCAATATATTTCTTTGAAAGTTCCTTTTGCATGCGGTTAATTTCTTTAGGCTCACCCATGATTAAGCCCTTGTGTACACCTTGCAGTTTTGCGATTTGTTCAATGCTGGTTTTAGTAGATTTCACATCAACAATGCTTTCTTCTTTTTTGACCCAGTCGCTTTCTTTTTCTGCGCTATACCACACATAGCCGCTATAAATATTCCAAGCAGCACCGTTATTTTGCTCTTCAACATAACGGCAAATTTCTGCAGCTTCCTTTGCTTCAAAAAAGCGCGTAATTAGCGCTCTACCGGTCTCATCTAGCGCTAAGGCACCATTATAGGCAATCATCGGAAAGACCTTAAGAATCTGTCCTACTGCCGTCATAATGCCTTTAGGAAGACGAGCTGAAGCTGGTATAAAAATATTACCATTGATAATTTGATGTCTGATTGCGTCACGCGTTTTAGGCGTTACCTTTAATTCATTGTTAATTAGCGTGCCATCAATATCTGAAAAAATAAGTTTTGCGGACATTCTTTCACCCTTAATCTGTTTGATCTATGTAATTAAGAATAATGCTAAAAAACGGAGAATGAAAGTAATTTAGCGTTTTAAAGCTATTTTTGTACAGTGAATTATAATAAATTAGCATATTTTTTGCCAATAATTCGTGTTTACAAATCTAAATATCAATGCTAAAGTATAAGGGTTGCTTTTACGAAGTAAAAACACGAACAATTCTTTGGAGAGAGATTTATGAATTTTATTAGGAAATATTTTCAATTAGATAAATACAACACCAGTATTAAAGTCGAATTTATTGCTGGTTTGACTACTTTCATTAGTATGTCATACATTTTGTTTGTTAACCCTAGCGTTTTGGGTGCTAGTGGTATGAACACAGGTGCTGTGTTTACTGCTACTGCTTTAGCCAGTGCGCTTGGTAGTGCCATCATGGGTATTGTTGCAAACTACCCAATTGGTGAAGCACCAGCCCTTGGTATTAACGCATTCTTTGCTTACACCGTTTGTGTGGGGATGCACGTTTCATGGCAAACTGCTTTAGCCAGTGTCTTCGTTGCATCAATTATCTTCATTTTGATCACTTTATTTAAATTGCGTGAAAAGATTATTGATTCAATTCCAGCTGACCTGAAGTTTGCTATTTCATCAGGTATTGGTTTATTCATCGCCTTCTTAGGCTTACAAAACGGTAAGTTAATCGTCGCAAATAAATCAACTCTGGTTGGCTTAGGCTCACTTCATGATCCCCTTGTTTGGATCACCATTTTTGGTTTGCTTGTGACCGTTATCTTGATGATCTTGAACGTTCCTGGTGCGATTTTCATCGGGATGGTTTTAGCCGCTATCTTCGGTATTTGTACCGGTCAAATCGCATTGCCACATAAGGTGATCTCAACTGCTCCAAGTTTAGCTCCAACTTTTGGTCAAGCTATCTTCCACATTAAGGACATTAACTCCGTTCAAATGTGGGTTGTCGTATTAACTTTCTTGCTTGTTACCTTCTTCGATACTGCCGGTACTTTGATTGGTCTTGCTCAACAAGCCGGTTTCATGAAGAACAACAAGATGCCACGTGTTGGTAAGGCTTTGGCTGCCGACTCAAGTGCGATGGCCGTTGGTTCAATTTTGGGTACTTCACCAGTTGGTGCGTTCGTTGAATCAAGTGCCGGTATCGCCGTTGGTGGTAGAACTGGTTTGACTGCAGTTTTCGTTGCTATCTTCTTCTTGATCTCAATGATCTTCAGTCCACTTTTGGGTGTGTTCACTAGTCAAGTTACTGCACCAGCCTTGATTATCGTTGGTGTATTGATGGCCCAAAACACTGCTCACATCCACTGGAACAAGTTAGAAATTGCGGTTCCTGCATTCCTCATCATTTTGGGTATGCCACTTACTTACTCAATTTCTGATGGTTTGTCATGGGGTATGATCACTTACCCAATCTGCATGCTTGCAGCTAAGCGTGGTAAGGAAATCAGCCCGATGATGTGGGTACTATTCTTCGTATTCATCATTTTCCTGTGGGTACTGAACTTTTAAATAAAATAGATATAAAGAAAGGACTAAGTTTGAATTTGAGCTTAGTCCTTTTTGCTTACACTTTTTCCTATTTATATCGATTATAATCGATGAAAACACTAAAATTATTAATCTTATCGAGTATAATCGATAGGATTGCAAAAAAGGAGCCTTTTATCGAATATACTCGATAACAGCTTCTTAAAAATGTGTATTTCCCTGGAAATACTAGCGTACAGTTTCCAAACAATATGATTTTTTATGACAGTTTGGGCAACGTAATCTTCTAGTATGTGGCGTATGTGCCGCAAACATAAACTTCTTAAGTTCAGGAACAAACTTGTAATCACAATTTGGACAAATATATGCCACCTTTTGATAATAATTTTTAAGTAGCACAACAGACATTGCAACCAAGATTACTACTAAAACAGCTACCGAAATATAAGCCGTAGTGTTCATCTTATTGATGATACAGTACGCGATAAATGTCATACCAATCAGCTCAACAGCAATTTCCACTGCTGACAGCTTCCACATTGAACGTGTTAATTCTTTATACCTAGTTTCATTATTCATAATCTTCGTAATGTCAGTAACTTCAGCAATACCTTTAGGTTTATTTAATGCCTTCTGCAATTGCACTATTTTCTTATTTTGCTTTTCTAGTTTTTGTACTTCCTGGCTATTTCTTTCCATTTGATCTTTAAGTAAAAGACCAATCGTTTTTTCACTATTTGGATCCTCCAGTATCTTTTGAATATCCTTGAGTGAAAAGCCTAGTTCTTTTAAAAAGATAATCAGTTTTAATTGTTTTATCTGCTCATTTGAATATAAACGATAGCCACTTTCACTCACTCTGCTTGGTTTAACCAGGCCTTTTTGATCATAATAGCGAATTGTCCTGGTGGTTATATTCAACTGTTTTGCTAGATCTCCGATTGTGTATTCTTCTGACATTACTTTCTCACCTCACAACTTAAATATACGGGTTTACGCTGCGTTAAAGTCAAGAATAAGCTAAATATTCCCGAAAAAACTTCAAAAAGCAAATATTTCACTCTTTTTTATTGAAATTATTAACATTAGATGTATAATCTTAATTGAATGTTCACTTTATACAAATTTTGGAGGACTAAATGAACACAATCAGTAATTTCTTTCATTTAAAGGAGAACAATACCTCCTTTAAGACCGAGCTTTTAGCCGGCCTAACTACTTTTGTAAGTATGTCTTACATTCTGTTCGTCAACCCCAATGTTTTGGGCGCTAGTGGTATGGATAAAGGTGCTTTGTTCACCGTTACCGCATTATCTGCTGCATTTACCTGTATCGTGATGGGACTTGTTGCCAACTATCCAATCGCTTCAGCTCCAACGTTAGGTTTGAACGCATTCTTCACTTACACAGTTTGTCTTGGCATGCACGTTAAATGGCAAACAGCTTTAGCTGCCGTTTTTGTTGCATCAATTCTTTTCATTTTACTAACTGTCTTTAAAGTTCGTGAGATGATCATTGATGCGATACCTGCAGACATTAAATATGCTATTTCTGCCGGTATCGGTTTATTCATCGCCTTCATCGGTCTTCAAGGTGGTAAGTTAATTCAAAACAGTAACTCAACTTTGGTTACTATCGGTAGCCTTAACAATCCAACTGTTTGGATCACTATTTTCGGTTTATTCATTACTATCTTCTTGATGATTGCCCGTGTACCGGGTGCCATCTTCATCGGTATGATTATATCTGCTGTCTTCGGTGTCGTTATTGGTCAAATTCCAATGCCTAAGAGTATTATCTCATCTGTTCCAAGCATCGCTCCAACGTTTGGTCAAGCAATCTTCCATATCGGTGACATCAACACCGTTCAAATGTGGGTAGTTGTCTTCACCTTCTTGCTTGTTACCTTCTTCGATACCACTGGTACCTTGATCGGTTTGGTTCAACAAGCTGGTTTGATGAAAGACAACAAGATGCCACGTGCCGGTGAAGCTTTAGCTGCCGACTCATCTGGTATGCTTGTTGGTTCAGTTCTTGGTACTTCACCAGTTGGTGCATTTGTTGAATCAAGTTCTGGTATTGCCGTTGGTGGTAGAACCGGTTTAACCGCAGTTTGGGTAGGTATCTTCTTCCTCATTTCTACAATCTTTAGTCCAATCTTAAGTGTCTTTACTACTCAAGTAACTGCTCCTGCCTTAATCATTGTTGGTGTACTGATGGCCGAAAACTTGGCTAACGTACATTGGACCAACCTCGAAATCGCCATTCCATGTTTCCTTATTGCCATCGGAATGCCTCTTACATACTCTATCTCAGACGGTTTGGGTTGGGGAATTATCGTTTACCCAATCTCAATGATCGCAGCAAAGCGTTTCAAAGAGATTACGCCAATGATGTGGATTCTATTTGTAGTATTCGTTATCTATTACATCGTTTTAAATGTCTAGCTAATTTCACTAGTAAAATACCTCTTTCAAAAACAAGTAGTTAACAGCTACTTGTTTTTTATTTCTCAGGAAATAACTATAAGACATCTCCTCCCAACCCCAATTTGCTTATCTACTAGATTTCTGCTAGAATACTTAACAATCAATATATCTATATATCGTCGAGATAAGGTCGACAGTGTCTACCCTGAACCATAAATTCAGGACTATAGGTATTTAGACGTCATAAATGAAAAAAGGACATCTTTTACCCATAGTTGGTGCGTAACTGTGTCCTTTTTTCATTTGTTTTGGAGGAAAAATGCAGACATTAGATAAAGTCTTTCATTTACAGGATGCTCATACCACTGTTAAACGCGAGTTAATCGCTGCATTAACTACGTTTGTCAGTCTCTCCTACATACTATTTGTTAACCCTAACATTTTGCACGCAGCTGGTATTCCAAAAGGTGCAGCCTTTACGGTTACCGCAGTAGCAACTGCCATTGGTTGTTTCTTGATGGGATTCATCGCAAACTATCCTATTGCGCTTGCTCCAACCTTGGGTAGTGGTGCCTTTTTCGCATACAACGTATGTGTTGGGATGCATATTTCCTGGGAAACAGCCTTAGCTGCTGTGCTTGTTGCATCAATCTTGTTCATTTTAATCACTGTTTTCAAATTGCGTGAAATGGTGGTTAATGCAATTCCACAAGATATGAAGTATGCAATTTCGGCTGGTATTGGTTTATTCATTGCCTTTATTGGGTTAAAAAATGGTCAATTAATCGTTAACAGCGATTCAACTTTAGTTACCTTGGGCAAGTTTAGTAATCCTGCCGTTTGGATTACTTTGTTCGGTTTAATTTTAACTGTTATCTTGATGTGTTTGAACGTACCTGGTTCAATTTTCATCGGGATGATCGTTACTGCTATCTTCGGTATGATCATTGGTCAAATTCCATTGCCTCACGGCATCGTTTCAGGTGCGCCAAGCATTGCACCAACCTTTGGTCAAGCCGTTTTCCACTTAAAGGATATTAATACCGCACAACTTTGGATGGTTGTTTTGACCTTCTTACTTGTTACTTTCTTTGATACTGCTGGTACTTTGATCGGTATGACTGAACAAGCCGGCATGGTTGATAAAGATGGTAAGATTCCACGGATCGGTCGTGCCTTTTTAGCTGACTCAACTGCTATGGTTGAAGGTGCTGTCTTTGGTACTGCTCCACTTGGTACTTCAGTAGAATCAAGTGCCGGTATCGCAATGGGCGGTAGAACTGGTTTAACCGCGATCTTTGTTGGTATCTTCTTTATCATCAGTATGATCTTCAGTCCACTTCTTGCCGTTATCCCAACCACTGTAACGGCTCCAGCTTTGATCATCGTTGGTGTCTTGATGGCAAGCAACTTGAAGAAGATCGACTGGGACAAATTTGAGATTGCTTTTCCTGCATTCTTAACAGTTGTCGGGATGCCATTGACTTACAGTATTTCAGATGGTCTGGCTTTAGGTTTGATCGCCTACCCAATCACAATGATCGCATCTAAGCGCGCTAAGGAAGTTACCCCGATGATGTATATTCTATTCGTGGTATTCATTGTCTTCTTCCTGGTTACTAATTTATAAAACAAAAGAGATCCGTATGGGTCTCTTTTGTTTTGCCTTTTTTAAATTTTTTGTTGACAAATCATTTCCTAGGATATACTATGATAGCAACATTAAAGACAAATTAAGCAATGACAAGGAAAGTAAAAGATAAAACTTCCCACAGAGAGTTTCTAATTTGGTGAAAAGAAATGCCTGTTTTATTTTTGAAAATGGCCTTCGAGCATGAATCTGCGATATTTAGCAGATCCAGGGTCCGCCCTTTATCGCGGTAGTGTATCGCTTTTTAGCCGTACATGAACCGAGGTGAAACTTCCATGAAAAATAGGTGGTACCGCGTGATAAACGCCCTATTAGATCAATATGATCTAGTAAGGCGTTTTTTCTTTCTCATTGCTTAATTTTTATCTATGCATGAAAAGGAGTTTAGCAATGAAGATTTCTAAGAAAATTTTAGCAACAAGTACAATTATCCTTTCTGCAATTACTCTTGCAGCCTGTGGTAATCAATCTGCCTCTCAAAAGAAAAAATAAGTTTTAAATTGGTCAGAAACCACGCAACTATCCACTCAAGATCCGTCTTTAGCTACTGATACCACCAGTTTCCAAGCCTTATTAAATACTGGTGATGGGCTTTATCGGTTAGACAAAAACAATAAGCCACAATTATCACTCGCCACTAAGGCAAAGACCTCTAATAACGGTAAAACCTATGATTTTTACCTTCGAAAGAATGCTAAATGGTCAAACGGTGATCCTATTACAGCCAAAGATTTTGTTTATTCTTACAGAAGAACTGTCAATCCAGCTACCAAATCACAAATGGCATTCTATCTTTACCAAATTAAGAACGCTCAAGCCATTAATAGCGGAAAAAAGCAGCCTTCAAGCTTAGGTGCTACCGCAGTTTCCAAATACCATTTAAGAGTTCAATTGACTCGTCCACTCAGCTACTTCAAAATCTTGCTTGCCTGGCCACTTTTCTTCCCACAAAATCAAAAAGTAGTGCAAAAATACGGTAAGCTTTACGGTACACAAGCAAAGTACACTGTTTCTTCTGGACCTTTCACTCTTACTAAATGGAACGGCAACAACAAAGTGTGGAGCTTAGTAAAGAATAAAAATTATTGGGATGCTAAAGACGTTAAATTAAGTAAAGTTAACGAACAAGTAAGTGAATCAACCACCACTAGCTATAATCTTTTCCAAGCTAGAAAAGCTGATGAAACAGGTTTAACCGGTCAACAAGTAACTTCTAATAAAAACAAGGCTGGCTATCACGCTAGACTTTCTTCAGCTATTCGTCGTCTTGAATTAAATCAAAATAAAGTTAAAGCATTCAAGGATCTTAAGATTAGACAAGCATTCTCATATGCCATCAATCGTCAGCAATTGGCTAACAATATTTTGAAAGACGGTTCTATTCCAGCTAAAGGATTTGTTCCATCAGGCATGGGCACAAATCCAAAAACTGGCGCTCAATTTGAAGATGATGCCTACGTAAAGAGCGGTGTAAGTTATGACTTACAGAAGGCAAAATCATTATTGAAACAAGGCTATAAAGAAACTGGAACCAAGTCTATCAATGTCACCTTATTAGCTAGTGATGACGATACTTCAAAGCAAACTGCCGAATTCTTACAAAGCCAATTAGATCGTTTGCCTAACGTCAATATTTCAGTGCAAAGTATTCCATTTACTCAATTGATTTCTCGTCAAACTGCTGGAAATTACGAAATTACAATCAAGAATTGGCAAGCTGTTTTTGGTGATCCAATTAACTTCTTGGATGTTTTCCAAAAAGGATCAAGTTATCTCAACAACGGCTGGAACAACAACCAATTCAATAAATTACTTGATCAATCTGAAAATGTTTACGGTAATGATCCTGTGAAGCGCTGGGACAAATTAGTAGCGGCAGAAAAGATTTTAATGAAAGATCAAGGTACTATTCCATTAATCCAAGTGGCTCATCCTCAACTTCTTAAAACCAACGTTAAAGGTGTATCCTTCAACCCAACAGGCGTACCTTATGACTTTAAAAATGTTTATTTTAATTAATTAGATTCGAAATAAGTGTCTGGGAAATACCTAATTCCTAGATACTTTTTTATTTATGAACTTTGAGTCTTTTAAATTAAGTAGACGATCCACGTTTTCCTCTATGACCGCTCTTCTCTTGCCATACATCATCCAAATAGTAAAAACTAGCGGGACGCCGACCATTAATATTTCCTGAATGTAATCACTAGCATATCCACTAAAGGTCCATCCAGCTGAATTCCAACCCGATTGTAAGTTAGCTAAATAATCCATTAAGAAATGATAGAGCATCGGCAACCATAATTTTCCTGTGTAAAGATAAAGCGCAGCCCAAAGAAAGCCACTGCCCATGACACCAATTACTTGGGCAATAGTGGCGGAAAAAGTTTCACCGTTCCAGCCAACGTTACCGGCATGTGACAGACCAAATAAAATACCTGAAGCATACACAGCGATTGGAAGACGCCATTTACGGGCATATTTAAAGCCAGTTAGGAAGATTAAAATCATTAGGTAACGTTCAGTTTCTTCCAAAATTCCTGGTTCAATGGCAGAAGTTAAACTGGGTAAGGTAAAATATTTAGCTTGGATATCAGACGAAAAATAAAAAAAGGCTGTCCAAATTTGCTTATCAGTTACGCTAAAAGCGTTATAAAACAGATCAAGCGTTGCAAAAGCAAGCAATAAAATAAAAGTGGATATTTGAAAATTACGACTTTTAATAAATTTCAAGTTTGGGTTAAAGTGACAGCCCCAGGCCTTACCTAAAAAACAAGCAATAATCAGTAAAGCAAGAGCGGCAATGACGCCTTGACCCGTAACTGAGTGCAAAAAACGCAAATTTCTACTTATTCTTAACGAAACGTCTGGTCCGTATTGCTGATCAAGAAAGTAAACAGCAAGTAACATGAGAAACCATTTCCTAAGATCACCTGCATAAAGGATTGCTAGAGGCAATAATAGAACAAGATAGGCAGCCCAGAGCAATAGCACCCAAAGTATTTCGAATTGCCGAAAATTAAATATTAAGTAGTTCCCAACTACTAGCCAGATAATTGTAAAATAACTACTAAATACTAATAGATTTAACCATCGTGTAATCTCAAAATTCAATTTGCTAGAATTATGGCGATTGAATTGTACATAGAAATTTAAGCCTACGATTAATATTAAAAACACTAGTTGAAAAATATTGCCGAAATTACGCTGTTTTTTGGTGATTAATTCTAAAACTGTTATGATTAAGGCAATTATTAGTTGTACATCAAAAATTTGTTGCCATCGTTTATGGGACAAAATTATATCGTTCATGTTTTTCTTCCAATTTATAATTTATTATTATAATTCTACTTGAGGAAAAAAGACCGTTAATCGTTTTTTAAAGTAACAGATTAACGGTCTTTTTATTGCATTAAAGTTTGCAAATGTAAATTTTAAGAGTATAGTTACAAATGTAAACGTAAGGAGAAAAAGATGGTTACTCTTCAAGAAAAAGAAAGCACAATTTCCAATAGTGAATGGGAAGTCATGCGTATTATATGGACTCTTGAACCGGTTAGTTCAACTAAAGTAATTCAAGAATTGCAGGCTAAAAAAAATTGGTCTGAATCTACAATCAAGACTTTGCTTCGTCGTTTGGTTAAAAAGAATCTGCTAGAGCCCTCTAAGGAAGGCAGACACTTTGTTTACTCTTCTAAGATCAATCAAACGCAGGTAATGACAGAAGCCGCTGAAGAGCTTTTAAATCGCATGTGCGACATGCATAAAGGCGAAGTGCTCTTGCAGCTACTGGCTAACTCCCCTATTTCAAAAAGTGACCTAGAAAAAATAAAACAAGAAGTTACTGTAAAAGAAAAAAGTGCCCCTGACAAGGTTCCTTGTAATTGCTTGCCAGGTAAAGAACACTTTTGTTAGGAGGAACTAAAATGGCCATTTCACAAATCATCACGTTAATTGTGGCAGTTCTGCTGATCGGCTTCATTCTTTGGTGGTTCTTCGGTAAACACCAAGAAGCCGTCGGCACAGCCATAGTTGACCAAGGTACGCAAGAAGCAAACATCGTCGTTAAAGGTGGCTACTCCCCTTCAACCGTTGTGCTTAAGCAAGGCGTACCTGCCAAGGTAAACTTCGATATGAATGATTCAACAGCATGTTTGTCTCACGTTGTTTTTGAACAACTTGGTGTTGATAAAGATTTAACTAAGCAAAAAATTACTACTATTGATATTCCCACTGACAAGAAAGGCACTTATAACTTTGCTTGTGGTATGGATATGTTTCATGGAAAGGTTGTTGTTAAATAATGAGTATTTTTTCAAAGAATCAAACTAAAAAAGTTGTCGTAAACGCAGAAAATCATGGTTACAAGCCTGATATTGTTACTTTCAAGCAAGGCAAGCCTGCTCAATTGAAGTTTATTTCTTCAGACAATATGGGATGTATGAACGAAGTCGTTTCAAAGGACTTAAACTTTGACGAAAAATTAGACGGTAAAAAAGAAGTTACTATTGATGTTCCAACCGACAAACCAGGTACTTACAACTACGCTTGCGGAATGGACATGTTCCATGGGAAGGTCGTCGTTAAGTAATGAAACTTTCAAACATTAAACGGTTTTGGATTTCATTTATCTTATCAATTCCAATGCTTATCCAAATGTTTGCCATGCCATTCCATTGGATGATGCCTGGCTACAATTGGATCGCATTTATAACGACAACGATTATTATGGCTATTTCAGCCGCTCCATACTGGAGTAGTGCCTGGGCCGCTTTCAAGCATCATAGCGCTAATATGAATACGCTGGTTGCTGTTGGTACTGCTGTTGCCTATTTCTACAGTATCTTCGCTATGTTCACCGGACATGAAGTTTACTTTGAAAGTGCCGCATTTGTAACGGTCTTCGTTCTTTTGGGCGACGCTATGGAAGAGAAGATGCATAATAACGCATCTAACGCTTTAGCTAAGTTGATTGACTTGCAAGCTAAGGACGCCGAAGTTGAACGTAACGGTGAATTCGTTAAGGTGCCACTTGATCAAGTTAAGGTTGGCGACATTATCCGCGTTAAGCCTGGTGAAAAGGTTCCAGTTGATGGTGTTATCGTCGACGGTTCAACTACTATTGATGAATCAATGGTTACCGGTGAAAGTATGCCAGTAACTAAGAAAAAAGGCGATGACGTTGTAGGTTCAACTATCAACACTAACGGTACATTTAATTTTAAAGCAACCAAAGTTGGTAGCGACACGATGCTTTCACAAATCGTTGATTTAGTTAAGAAGGCGCAAACTAGTCACGCCCCTATCCAAAACTTGACTGATAAAATCTCCAATATCTTCGTACCTGCTGTTTTAATTATTGCAATTATTACCTTCGTTATTTGGTACGTATTCTTGAACGCTCCATTAGTTACTGCATTGCTATTTGCAGTTTCTGTTGTAGTTATTGCTTGTCCTTGTGCCCTTGGACTTGCCACTCCTACTGCATTGATGGTTGGTACTGCACGTAGCGCTAAGATGGGCGTTTTAATCAAAAACGGTGAAGTTCTTGAAGAAGTTAGCGACCTTGATACTGTTGTCTTCGACAAGACCGGTACTATTACCGTTGGTAAGCCTCAAGTAACTGATGTTGTCGGTGATCAAAACAAGGTTTTGACTATTGCCGCAAGTTTGGAAGAAAACTCTGAACACCCACTTGCGACAGCTGTAGTTAAGAAAGCTAAGGAAGACAAAATTGCTTTAGCTCAAGTTAAAAACTTTGCTGCAATTGAAGGTAAAGGAGTTAGAGCCAGTTATGATGGTCAAACTGCTTTCGTAGGTAGTGACAGATTGCTTGAAGATATTTCCATTTCCCAGGAAATGAAAGATCAAGCCATTAAGTTGCAAAAAGAAGCTAAAACTGTTGTTTATGTTGGTTTAGGTCAAGAAATCATCGGTTTAATTGCTATTCAAGATGTTCCTAAGCCAAGTTCAAAGGCTGCTATTGCCGAGCTTAAGAAGCGTGGTTTAAAGACTATCATGCTTACTGGTGATAACCCTAATGTAGCTAACGCTATCGGTAAGGAAGTTAGCATTGATCAAGTTATCGCTGGCGTTTTGCCAACTGAAAAAGCTGCTGAAATTAAGAAGTTGCAAGATGAAGGTAGAAAGGTTGCCTTCGTAGGTGACGGTATCAATGATGCTCCTGCCTTGTCTACTGCTGATGTTGGTATTGCGATGGGTTCTGGTACAGATGTTGCTATTGAATCCGGTGGTATCGTCCTCGTTCAGAACGATTTAATGGGCGTTGTAAGAGCTTTGGACATTTCTAAGAAGACTTTCAACAGAATCAAATTAAACTTGTTCTGGGCCCTTATTTACAACACTATCGGCATCCCTATTGCCGCCGGCCTCTTCATGGGCTTAGGTTTGACCTTGAGTCCTGAACTTGCAGGTTTAGCAATGGCCTTCAGTTCCGTATCAGTTGTAACCAGCTCTCTTCTTTTAAACAAGACTAAAATTGCTGGTGAAGCAGCATAAAATATCTAAAAACGCATCCTGCGGGATGCGTTTTTATTTTTCTTTTCGTTAATAAACTCCGTATAATTAAATTAGCTATCCAAAGGAGTTTTTTAATATGTTAACCTTTTTCTATTGGCTTTTAGCCTTGTTTCTAATCAATCTTGGGCTCTTTATCTTTGTACTAACGCATGAACGGCGTTCAATGTGGGCTGGATTGACCCTAACTTCTACCTTAATGTTTCTGGCTTTTCTAGCCGTCGATTTTCTAATTGTCGTCGACACTAGGCACCCTGAACAACATCACTTAATTTCCGGCTTTTTACTCTTAGTAGCCGTAGGCATCGCTTTATTCATCTTTGCCTTCGTCTTTCTTTTAATTGCCATCTTTCTCTATAACGGCATCAAGATCTTAATCAAAGAAGGCACTAGATGGACTAACTTCCTGTCTCTAGGAACAGGTATCGTCATCATTTTACTAATTTTCGCCTACCCTGCTTTTGGTCGTTTCAATTCTGCTCCTTGGTTCAGATTTATTTATCTATTTTTATCAATGAGCATTCTTTATTTAATCTTCATCATGATGATGTATACCCTGACTGCTTGGTTGAACCTCATTAATTTCAATATCAAGAAGCTAAACTACGTTGTCGTTCTAGGTGCAGGATTAATTGGCAAAAAAGTTACGCCACTTCTTGCCAGCCGAATCGATCGCGGAATTGAAATTTATCACAAAAATCCTGGCTCAAAATTGATCATGTCTGGCGGCCAAGGTCCCGATGAAGAAATTCCTGAAAGCCACGCCATGGCCGCTTATGCGGAAGAACATGGCGTGCCCCAGTCTGACATCATCATTGAAGATCGTTCCAAGACAACTAATCAAAACCTTAGGTTTTCACATCAACTGATGCAGCCTGACAGCACATTTTGTATCGTTACTAATTCGTATCACGTTTATAGAGCGCTTGTTTTGGCTAAGCGTCAAGGCTTAAAGTGTATTGGCTATGGTGCCAAGACCAAGTGGTATTTCACCTTAAACGCCTTTATTCGCGAATTTATTGCCTACCTAGTTATTACTAAAAGAATGCAATGCACTATCATTGGCTTCTTTGCCTTGATCAATATCGGCTTGGCATTTGTGTATTATGTCATTCGCCCATTATAAGCTATTAATTTTTAACAATAGTAATCTCTCGGCGATTGACCCTGATCTTATTTTCCTTTTCTAATAGCTTCAATTGTCTGCTCAAAGTTTCAGGACTGGTTCCTAAATAACTGGCTAAATCTTTCTTTTTCAAAGGGAGAGAAAATCTAGCTGAGCCCAACTTTTGACTTTGTTTAACCAGATAATCCATCAAGCGGTCTTTGGCATTCATCGAATTTCTTCGAATTGAATTCGTTTCTGCCGCTACTAGCTTTTCACCAAATGTATTAAGCAAATTGATGACTAAATCTGGCGTCTTTTTAAGCAAGTTTTGAAAATCATCACGATTAATTGAGCAGACATACGTATCTTGCAACGCCTGAATATAATTTTCATGATTTGGTTCTTTAAAAAGACTCTGCTGTCCAGCATAATCACCCTTATTGATTATGCCCAACACAGTTTCTTTGCCGTCTTCATTCAGGCTATAAATCTTGGCACTACCCTCATCCATGAAGATCATGCCTTCCTTACCGTCGCCTGGCTGACGAATAATTGTATTTCTTGGGAAATATTCCTGATGAGTTGAGATTGCTGCAATTTTCTTTAGGGCATCAGATGATAAGGATGAAAATAAATCTGCCCTACTGATACAAGCTACTGCCGAATGTTTTTTCATATTTCTTACTCCTAGAGAAAAAGCAGATTGCGTTTGCAACCTGCTTTTAATTTACTTATCTTTTTTCTTCTTTTTGTCTTTTGAATCTTTATTAAGCAATTCTTCTGGATCCTTGTGCTTTGGTGTCTTCTTTGGATCTGGAACTGTCGCAAAGCGATCAAGCATCTTTTGTAAATTGTTAGGGTTGTCAAATGTTAATCCCATAGAACATCTTCCTTTCGTTTGTCTAATTATATAAAAAACTTTTATTCACTGCCAACTTATTTATCCACGATTATCGAGGAATTTTTGCATCCTAATCATCTCTGAGCCGGCCAAATCAACGCTGATCACGTCCTCATAATCATGATCGCTGACATCACCTACAGCGTATTCAGTTGCAATTTTTAAATCAAAGCCATCATCATTATAAGATGAAATGAGTCCCAAACGGTCAGGATAATGATAAATTGAATCGCTAACCTTGATTATTCTGTCTTCTGGCCATTCTTCAATTACTTCAGGTATTGACCTAATCTCCCCCTGCAGATTAACAGAATGCTCCAAATGATCCGGATCAAAACTGCCATTTTCTTTTTGCCAATTAACTAGGTAGTTAAAGTAATTAAGTCTCTCAGATTCCTCAGTTAAATGGGCAATGTGATTACGTGCAATTACTGCAATGGATTCGACTTGACCCAAATCATTCAAGCTTTCAAGAATCATATTTTCATCATCATACTTAACGATTCTACCAATTGCAAAACTGCCAAATTGGTCATCAAAAGTATAATCAAAATAAATTTCTGCCAGTTCTAGATCATTGCCATAATCTTTATGTTGCTTCAGATAATGGATAAACAAGCGATTATCTATGCTGTTAATGTCGACACAGACAATATCAGCTAATGGGATGACGGTAGCGTATTGTTCTAGTGTCTGTTCATTCTTTTCAAGGATGCGTATTTCGTCTTTATCCAGCTGCGTGATCAGGCCAGTATAATTAATCCCTGTCTTGGTTTCAAACGTGATAAATAGCTGAGAATCGGCCACATTCAGTAAAAGATCATAAATATTGGTAAAGTCCCAATTAAGTACTTTTGTATTCAATTGTTTCATGTGAAACGGATCCTTAATATCAGCTAACGCGTAGTAATGCAGTGTTGGCGTATTATCTTCGATCTTGGCTACTTGATCTTCTTTAATAAAAACGACACCACCACGGTTACCATCTTGGTCAACTGATTCTAACGTTATCCAGCCATGATGCCGATCAATAATTTGACCAATATAATAAGAATTCGCATCAATAAAAGTGATGCTTTCATCTCCATCCAGATTATATTTTTCCTGATCCGCATTTAACGTGATCTGTACTAAATTATTCACCTTCATCCCTCTTTCCTACATAAGTTTAAGTATCTAATATAACCTATTTTTGTGCAAGAAAAAAGACGGCATGTACGTCTGCCGCCCTTATTTCAATTATCCATCAAGTTCAACGCCTTGCAGGTCTTTCATTTTACTATAAACACGACCTCGTTGACTTGAATCAAACTCCAAAACAAGCATATCGCCGCCACGAATAATCGTCTGACCCGTTGGGATAATTTCACCCCCATCACGGCGAATAGTTCTAACTCTAGTATCATCAGGCCACTTAATATCTGCGACCTTTTTATCAACTAATTTACTGCTCTCATAGACCGGCAGAACCATTTGATCGGCCTCGCCAGTATAGTTAGCCTTGCGATCGCTGCTAGTGTCCATAGCGGCTGCGAGAAGACCGTAAATCGGCTTGCCGCCAAGTAGTTCATCAACCAAAAGTGCAATAAACGCAACAACTGCTAATGGCATTAAGTGAAGCAACGAACCAACCATTTCGGTAATCAAAATAATTGCAGTAAATGGTGCCCGGATAATTGCAGCAAAATAGCCTGCCATTGAAAAGATGACCAGGTTAACTACCAAGCGTTGTGGTAATAATCCAAGTTGAACCATAAACATACCGTAAGTAGCACCAATCAAGGCACCCATCGTCAGAATTGGTAAGAAGATACCACTTGGTAAACCTGAATCATAAGCTACGATTGAAAAGACGATTCTCATTACGTAGTAAAAGGCCAAAAGTCCAACTAAGCCCCAACCTGTTTTGGTAATCATGTTAGGAAGTGACAAAATCAAGCGATTACCTGGACCAGTAATTAAAGGCCAGAAATAAGCGATTGGAATCAAAAGTGCTAAAGGAATAAGACCATGTAACCAACGTGGTAAAAAGGTGATTTTAGCATAGACCTTTTTTAGGCTAAATAAGCCCACCTTGTAGAGGTGACCCAATAGTCCCAATAAAACGCCCAAAATAATTAAATGCCAATAAAGATTAATTGGAAAAGAATAATTATATGGAATTGCCAATGCATGGTGCAAACCAAATAAGTTGGAAACCACAAAGTTTGAAGCAAGTGCACCAGCTAAAGCATTCATCCATACAAGAGGAGAAAAATTATGAAAGACTTCTTCTAAGACAAAGAGTGCGCCACTCAAAGGTGCACCAAATGCGGCAGATAAACCACTAGAAGCACCTGTAGCTAATAAAACTCTTGTATTAAGCTTATTTTGTTTAAAGCCTTCACCTACGCCTTGACCAATTGTAGAACCCAATTGCAAGGATGGACCCTCTGGTCCTAAAAATAGCCCAGTACCGATGACCAGGATTCCTCCGATTAGCTTACGCCATAAAATTGGAAACCATTGCAAAGTTAATTTACCTTGCAGCTGCAATTTTACTTCTGGAATACCAGATCCACCTACGTGCGGATATTGCTTAACAAAATAGCCAGCAATTACCGCTACTGCAATAAAGCCAACAATAATTGCAATAAACCACACTGGATTTTGGTGAGCTAATTGGAACAAATGCAACCAAAAAGCGGATGTTTGTTCAATACCAAATCTAAACAGTCCAACTACTATCCCAGTACAAACACCAACTACTAAAGCCTGCAATAGCAGCTTTATATTAGTTTGATTTCCCTCGTCTTTCATAGAATCCTCTCTTTAAAACCATAAAAATATACCGATACTTATTGTACAATAAAAAGCCAGTTAGAATATGTCTAACTGGCTTTTTTTGGTTTCACATGAAACCTAATTATTTTTCCTCGTACCATTCAGTGTGGAATGTACCCTTACGGTCATTTCTAAGGTAAGTGTGAGCACCGAAGTAATCACGTTGACCTTGGATCATGTTAGCTGGCAACTTAGGGTTAAAGATTGATTCCAAGTAGTTGAGTGCTGCACTCAAAGTTGGAGTTGGAACGCCAGCCTTGGTAGCAAATTCAACTGACCTTCTTAAAGCTGGAAGGTTGTCTTCCATTAACTTTCTGAAGTAGCCATCTTCAAACAAGTTAGTAAGTTCCTTCTTGTCTGAGTAAGCATCTTCAATATCCTTAAGCATTGCAGAACGAATGATACAACCTGCTTCCCAGCCTTGGGCAATTGACTTGTATCTAAGATCCCAGTTGTAAGCCTTAGCAGCCATAGTTAATTCTTGGAAGCCTTGAGCATATGCGACAGCTTGAGCTAATTGCAAAGTCTTACCAAATTCATCAACTAAGTCATCAGGAATTTCACCATCGTACTTAAATTCAGTTGGCTTAATGCCGCTTTCAAGTGCCAAGTGAGTTTGTTTACTCATGAAGCGTGCCATAACGGCTTCGGCAATAACAGTTACAGGTGCGCCAAGAGCTACACCATCTTCAAGAGTCCAGTTACCAGTACCCTTGTATGAAGCAACGTTTAAAATGTGATCAATGATGTTGTCTGAAGTAAGATCATCCTTTTGCTTCAAAACCTTTGAAGTGATTTCACTTAAGTAAGCTTGTACCACGCTGTGGTTCCACTTATCAAAGATTTCTGACATTTCATCGTCACTCTTATGAGCAACATCACGGAGCAGGCTGTAAACTTCTGAGAATTCTTGCATGATGGCATATTCAATACCGTTGTGAACCATCTTTACGTAGTGACCTGCACCTTCAGGGCCCATGTAACTTACACAAGACTTACCTTCTTTGTTCTTAGCAGCAATGGCTTCAAGAATTGGAGCAACTTCCTTGTAAGCTTCTTCGTCACCACCTGGCATAAGAGCAGGACCATTTAAGGCACCTTCTTCACCACCGGAAACACCCATACCGATGAAGTGAATGCCATGCTTTTCCATTTCGTGGTAACGACGGTTAGTGTCGTGGTAGTTTGAGTTACCACCATCGATCACGATGTCGCCTTTATCCAAAAGTGGAAGCAACTTATGTAAGGTCTCATCAACTGGAGCACCAGCCATAATTTGGATCAAAATTTTACGTGGCTTTTCAAGTGAGTTAACAAATTCTTCCAATGTATAGCATGGCTTTAACTTGTCATCTTCATATTTTGCTAAAGCATCAATTTCAGGTTTATCAATTGAATAACCTGAAACTGAAAAGCCGTGATTTCTAACGTTTAAAGCAAGATTTTTGCCCATAACAGACAAACCGATAACGCCGAATTGTTGCATATCTTTATAACGTCCTCCATTTAATCAAAATTTATCAATTATTATTATACGTTTTAGTATAGAAAAAAGCGAAACGAAAAGGTCTAAAATTTTCGGTATGGTTAATAACTGTTTTATTATTGTCTAAAAATGTTTCACACACGTTTTTTGATTTCCCAGGAAATATTTCTTAGAAAATAAAAAAGGCGAGATTTTCATCTCGTCTTTTTATGGTTATTACTCAAATGAATTAGTGTTGTGAAGCACCGGAAACTGTATCAGGAGCAGTATCTTCTTCTGGTTCTGATTCTTCATGTTGAGATGCACCTGTTGCAGCGTCAGCTTCCAAGCCATACTTTTCAGCAAAGTAGCTGAATGGCTTCAAGTCTTCTGCTTCATACTTCTTAACGAATGCTGGATCATCCAGTGAATTCAATTCAGTTGAGTAAGGCATGTTGTGAGTGTATTTAACATCAATCAACATTGGGCCATCCATCTTCTTGAATTCGTCAACTGCTTCTTCGAATTCCTTCTTGGTGCGAACCACTACACCCTTAACATTCATACCTTCAGCAACCTTAGCCCAGTCGTTGTCTGGAAGTTTTACACCTGATAATGGTTGGTGAGATTCATCTACTTGTTCAGCTTCGATGTAGCCTAAAGTTTCGTTAGTAAATACTACGTTCAAGATATGCATGTTGTAGCGTGACATAGTCAAAAGTTCTTGGTTCATCATGGCAAAGCCACCATCACCAGCTAAGTTCCAAACTTCACGGTCTGGGTAAACTGTAGCTGCCATCAATGCGGCAGGAGCACCGTAACCCATAGTTGCGTGAAGGCCAGAAGTTGTCCACTTTTGATCATCGTGTAAGTTCAAAAGACGGCAAGAGTCAACGTTTACGTTACCTACATCGATAGCAAAGACAGCGTTGTCGTCAGCCTTCTTGTTGATAACATCCCAGATTGGTTCTTGACGAACTGGCATCTCATCTGAGTTCTTGAAGCTGTCTTCCCATGCATCCCAGTTTTCACGGTCTGCAATAGCAGCCTTGTAAAGTGGTGATTCATTTCTTTCTTCACCAGCATCAATGATAGCGCGAAGTGCCTTCTTAGCATCTGCAAGCATTGATACATCAGTTGAGTGACGCTTACCAAACTTAGCAGGGTCAACATCAATTTGGATAACCTTAGCGTTCTTAGGGAACCATAATACTGAGAATGGTGAGTTATTGCCGACCCAAACAACTAAGTCAGTTGCCATTTGAACTTCTTGAGCTGCCTTAGGTCCGATACGGCCGATGGTACCCATGTATGCTGGGAACTTGTCTTCAACAACACCCTTGCCTAAGTATGATGACATAATAGGTGTCTTGAACTTTTCAGCGAATTCCTTAACTTCTTCGCCAGCATCCTTAGCACCTAAACCAATGTACATTGTTGGGTTCTTGGCTTCCCTCAAAAGCTTGACAGCTTCATCAACTGAAGTCTTAGTTGGTGCTGGGTAGTTTGGCTCTGGATGAGCATCCTTGTTTACACGGAAGTTATCCTCAATCTTTTGCCAACCGTAGTCCTTAGGAATGATTAAAACTGCAGGACCTTTTCTTGCGTAGGCTTGACGGATAGCTTCGTCAGTCAATACTGGAATAAGCTCTGGAGTCTTAGCTGAAGCGCACCAAACGCTAGCGTCTAAGAACCATTTATCTTCATCAAAGGCTTGGAAGAAGTCGATGTCTTGTTTGCTAGTTGGAACATTAGCTACGATGGCAAGCATTGGAGTCTTGTCAAACTTAGCGTCGTACAAGCCGTTGAATAAGTGGGCAGCACCAGGACCAGCTGAGCCAAAACATACACCCAATTTACCAGTAACTTTGTATTCAGATGAAGCAGCAAGTGCGCCAGCCTCTTCGTGACGAACTTCGATAAATTTCATCTTATCTCTGAAGTCGTAAATAGCATTCATGCTGGAGTCGAATGATCCACCTGGGAAACCATAGATATGATCAATTCCCCAGTCATAAATAACTTTAAGCATTGCATCAGAACCATTAATTTTAGTCATATAAGTGCATCTCCTTAGTTTCGTTTCTTTCATAATGTATTAAAACACATTTTTTCACATTTGCAAAACGTCAAAAGCATTGTTATTATGAGGATGAAAACGCTTTTGTAATAATAATCATTTCACAAGCTCAGATAAATTATTACTTACGTTTTGCTAAAGGATAGCGTTTTACATTGTGATTCAATGAACATTATTATACTAAAACTTTTTCATTTTATATATTTTTTTATTTACTTATAGCTAAAATTTAAGAAAAATTTTTCAATTATTTTTTCCTTGGCCCTAATTATTTCCTGGGTTATCTTATTTCCAGTAAAAAAAGAGGGACATGATTATTTTTGAATCATGCCCTCTTTATCTTTTAGCAAAAATTATTTTTTAACTCTTGAATAGCGTCCGTTTTGAATGTAAACACTCAAAATAGCCAAATCAGCTGGGTTTACCCCGGAAATACGCTCTGCTTGGGCCAAAGTCTCTGGACGAATCTTTTCAAACTTTTGACGTGCTTCAGTTGCCAAGCCTTCAATTGCTTCATAATCAATATCTGCAGGAATCTTCTTAGCTTCTTGGCGCTTCAAACGAGCGATACGAGTTTCCTCTTTCTTGATATAACCAGCATATTTAATGCCAATTTCTACCTGTTCCTTTACGTAACGGTCGCCTGGAATCTTTTCATCAGTTAATCTTTCGATGTCATCAATCTTTACATTTGGACGACGCAAGAAGACGTCTGCCTTAACCCCAGCCTTCATTGGTTCTTGGCCAATGCTCTTCAAAAAGTCTTGCACCTCATCAGTCAAGTGAACTGTAATTTCATGCAATCTTTCTTTAGCTTTCTTAATGGCTTGCTTCTTTTCTTCGAATCTCTTGTAACGCTCATCAGAAATAAGACCTAATTCATGACCGTATTCAGTCAAACGCAAGTCGGCGTTATCAGTACGTAAAATCAAACGGTATTCTGCACGGCTAGTAAGCAAACGATATGGTTCGTTAGTACCCTTAGTTACCAAGTCATCAATCAAAACACCGATGTAAGCATCGTTTCTACCCAAAGTAAAGCCAGGCTTGTTTTGAGCAGAAAGCGCAGCGTTAATACCGGCGATCAAGCCTTGACCTGCAGCTTCTTCATAACCGGAAGTACCGTTCATTTGACCTGCAGTAAATAAGTGCTTTACGTTCTTAGTTTCCAAGGTATGCTTCAATTGCCATGGTTCAACTACGTCATATTCAATTGCGTAGCCTGGACGCATCATTTCAGCATGTTCAAGTCCGGCAACAGAGTGAACCATCTTTAATTGAACTTCTTCTGGCATTGAAGTTGAAAAGTCACCTACATAAACTTCCTTGGTAGTCTCACCTTCTGGTTCAAGGAAAATTTGGTGACGATCCTTATCAGCAAAACGTACAACCTTGTCTTCAATAGATGGACAATAACGAGGTCCTACACCCTTAATTACACCAGTAAACATAGGTGCACGGTCAAGATTGTTGCGGATAATCTCATGCGTGGTTGGGTTAGTATAAGTCATCCAGCAAGAAATTTGGTGTTGTAAATAATCGGCATCCTTGGTTTCAAATGAGAAGTGACGTGGAGTCTTGTCGCCAGGTTCTTCTTCGGTCTTGGAATAATCAATAGTATTGCCGTTAACACGTGGAGGCGTACCGGTCTTGAAACGACGAAGCTTAAAACCAAGCTTTTCCAAATTCTCAGACAACTTAATTGAAGGAGTAGTGTTGTTAGGTCCTGATGAATAAGTAAGTTCACCAATAATGATTTTACCGCGGGCAGCAGTACCAGTAGTCAATACAACACTTTTAGCATGGTATTTAGCACCAGTATTGGTAATTACTCCTTTGCAGACGCCATCTTCAACGACAACTTCATCTACAATTGCCTGACGCAAAGTCAAGTTAGGTGTATTTTCAATGGTATCCTTCATGTGTTCATGATATTGCCACTTATCAGCTTGAGCACGAAGTGCACGCACTGCAGGACCCTTACCAGTATTAAGCATCCGCATTTGAATGTAGGTAGCATCAATGTTTTTACCCATTTGACCACCTAAAGCATCAATTTCTCTAACAACGGTACCCTTGGCTGGACCACCTACAGATGGGTTACATGGCATGAAAGCTACCATATCAAGCCCAATAGTTAACAGTAATGTCTTTTGTCCCATGTGGGCACTAGCAAGAGCAGCTTCACAGCCTGCGTGACCCGCTCCTACAACGATTACATCATATTCATTTGAATCATATGTCTTAATCATTATTTCCCCTACTTTCCTAAACAGAATTGACTGAACAAAGTTGTGATCAATTCATCCGGTGCACTTTCCCCTGTAATCTCACCTAGTGTATCCCACGCACCAGTGAAATCAATCTGTGCAATATCCACAGGCACGCCGTCATTCACAGCTTGCACAACATCCTGCAATTCCTTTTTCGCCTTTTGCAAAAGTGAAGTTTGTCGTTGGTTGGTAACCATAACCTGATCATTTGAGTTTTCAATCCCTGAGAAGAATAACTTGCTGATCACTTCTTCAAGCTGATCTAGATTCTTTTCCTTCAAAATTGAAGTTGAAATAACTTCGCTGCCAGTCATTTGCTTCATCTGATCAACTGTCAGCTTTTGACCCAGATCAGATTTGTTTAAAATGATAATCCGCTTCTTGTCTTTAGTTTCGTCAATAAGTGCTTTATCTTCATCTGTTAATTCTTGACTAGCATCGATTAACAAGAGAACAAGATCTGCTCGTTCAAGAGCTTTTTTAGATCTTTCCACACCAATTTTTTCCACTTTATCATCAGTATGGTGAATACCCGCAGTATCAATTAATTCTAGAGGTACACCTTTTACAGATACATATTCTTCAAGCGTATCACGCGTAGTCCCAGCGACATCAGTTACGATAGCCTTGTCGCTTTGGGTTAAGTAGTTTAGCAATGAAGATTTACCAACATTTGGCTGCCCTACAATCGCTGTCGCAAGGCCGTTACGCAAGATTTTACCCTCTTGAGCCGTACTCAAAAGTCGATCAATTTTTTTAATTACTGAGTTTGCTGTATCCGCCATTTGCTTAGCAGTTACAGTATCAGCATCATACTCTGGGTAGTCAATATTAACTTCCACATTGGCAAGCGTATCTAAAATTTCTTGACGCATTGCACGTATCTTGTGCAAAAGTCCACCTTCAAGTTGTTTTTCCGCAACTTTTCGTGCCTTGTCAGTCTTAGCACGAACGATATCCATCACACTTTCGGCCTGGGTCAAATCGATTCGTCCATTTACAAAGGCACGCTTGGTGAATTCGCCAGGGTCTGCCATTCGAGCACCGTGGCTTAAAAGAAGCTGCAAAATACGGTTAGTAACAACGATACCACCGTGACAATTGATTTCAACGATATCTTCACGGGTAAAAGTCTTAGGCGCACGCAACACAGTAACCATTGCTTCATCAATAGTTTCACCAGTATCAGGGTCAATAATATGACCGTAGTGGATCGTATGAGTTGGAACTTTAGCTAAATTAGCACCTTTAAAAACCTCATTAGCAATTTTAACTGCATCTTCACCGGACATTCGTACTATGGAAATTCCACCTTCACCAATAGGGGTAGAAATCGCTGCAATTGTATCAAATTCTGTTAAAGTTTGAGCCATAATTTTCCCTTTTCTCAATAAAAAAAGTGCATTATCCCACCACGAATAAACATGATGGATAAAGCACTTTGACTACTTTATCTAAAATCATTTTTAGATTAAATATTCTTTTATTTTTGTTTGCGTCCTAAACGCTTGTAGGTTCTTCTTAGCTTACGTTTACGTTCGCGTTCTGCCTCAGCCTTTGCTTCTTGTTCTCTCTTGTATTTAAGAGGGTTTTGCAAAATAAAGGTTTGAACTGCCTGGAATAAGTTAGAAATTACCCAGTAAAGTGTGATGGCTGATTGGAATTGCAAGGCCATTACACCAACCATAATGGACATTCCGTAGGTCATTATCTTGGTCATTCCGTTTTGAGATGACGCAGGTGTTGATAATTGACTAATATATGTAGACAAGAAAGTAAACGCCATTGCCAAGATAGGCATAATGAAATATGGGTCTGGTTTACTCAAATCCATCCATAAAAAGCGTCCAGTTTGCAATTGTGGTGTACGTAAAATCGCACCATACAAAGCATACATAACTGGCAACTGAATGATCAGAGGCAAGCATCCAGCATATGGATTTACTCCTGCTTCCTTATACAGTTTGTTAGTTTCTTGTTGTAATAACGATCTTGATTCAGTGTCACGTCCTGGATACTTCTTACGTAGCTCATTGATTTGTGGTTGGATGCTTTGCATCTTAGTTGTGCTTCGAATTGAAATAGCATTCAAAGGCAACAAGATGACACGAACAATAACAGTGAAGACAATGATTGCCCAACCATAGCTATTGCCCATTAACTTAGCTAGCCACAAAATGAAAGCTGACATGTAATAAACAATCCAGCGGTCCCACCAGTTACCACTTGTGTGTGATACTGGTGCCACTTGACCGTTTGCACCCTGACTTGCACACCCTGTCAAAACAACAGCCAAGGTGATTACAGCTAGGACTGCAAGAAGACGTTTGACATTTCTTTTAGTCAGAATGTCCTTCAATCTAATTTTCCTCAACTTCATCTGGCATTTCTTCAATGATATGTGCCAAAGCTAACGCATGTAGCAAGTTCTTGCGTACCTTAACAATATCAAAATCGCGAGCATAAGGCCGCGTAATGATTAAAAAATCAACATTTGGATTAATTTGCAATTTTTCTTCATCAATTACGGCCCGAATATAACGCTTGAGTCGATTACGTGCGACAGCGGTATGACCAACCTTCTTGCCTACAGAAATACCTACCCGAAAATGTTTATTTTCAGGTTTTTCTACTACATATATGACAAAAGCACGGTTAGCGACGGAGTCGCCAGATTCGAAAACTTGCTGGAAATCTTTTTCAGATTTTACTCGATAAGACTTTCTCAAAACGTTTCATTCCACTCTAGTAGACTAAAAAAACCACTGGGATTCAGTGGTTTAAGCAGATAAGACTTTTCTACCTTTTGCACGGCGTCTTGCTAAAACCTTACGGCCATTTGATGTACTCATGCGCTTCATAAAACCGTGAACACGTGAACGATGACGCTTCTTAGGTTGGTAAGTTCTTTTAGTTGTCATTATAAACTGCACCTCCATAAATTCTTTGTGCCAACTGCACAATTTCTTACTAAGGATAGCACGAATAGCAATAAAAACCAAGTATTTCTTGAAAATAATGCTGCACTCTTTACCACACATTTTTCGATTTTTTGGCTATTTTTGTGTGGATAAAAAATATTTTTATTTTTCCACAAAGCAAAATTCACAAATTAATCCCTAGTTTTTTCCACAACTCACATCGTGTTAAAAACTTAATTCACACTATGTGGATAACGCATATAGATTTTGAATTAAAGTCTTGGTACAATAGCTTTTGCTATCCACACTATAACTGTGCATAAAGTAATCATTCCACCTCAGTCATGTCAAATTGTGCATATTAAATTCTAAAATATCCACAGGATGTTTATACTGTTAATATTTGTTTCACTTGTGGAAAACTTTTTATCAACATGCTAAAATAAATATGCTTTTTATCAACATGGAGGAATGCAAATTGTTCGACATTGAGAAATTTTGGCAACACTTTAACGACGAAATGCGCGCTCGTTTTAATGAAGTTGCCTATAATGCATGGTTTAAAAATACTAAACCTATTTCTTATGATAAAAAAACTCATGAACTACAAATTTTAGTTCAAAATCCTGTTGCAAAAGGTTACTGGGAGAAAAATCTTTCGTCACAATTAATCCAATCAGCATACGGCTATGCTGGTATCGAAATACTACCTGTATTTAAGATATCTGAAGACAGTGACACGCCTGAAAGAATCGTAACTCCTGAGCCACAACACGATATTCGAGTGCAGCCAAGAAATAGGGAACAACAAGAATTCACTAAAGATTTGAAGTTAAACGAAAAATATACGTTTGATAATTTCGTTCAAGGTGAAGGAAACAAATTAGCTGCCGGTGCCGCATTAGCTGTCGCAGACAGTCCTGGTAGTTTTTATAATCCTTTATTTATCTTCGGGGGAGTAGGTCTCGGAAAAACTCACTTGATGCAAGCAATTGGCCATCAAATGCTGCTTGAAAGACCCAACGCTAAAGTAGTTTATATACAGAGTGAGACCTTCGTCAACGACTTTATTAATTCAATAAAAAATAAAACACAGGACCAATTTCGCGAAAAATACAGAACCTGTGATTTATTACTAGTTGACGATATTCAATTCTTTGCTAAAAAAGAAGGAATTCAAGAAGAATTCTTCCATACTTTTGAAACCCTATATAATGATCAAAAGCAAATCGTGATGACCAGTGATCGTTTACCTACAGAAATTCCTGATCTGTCTGAACGTTTAGTTTCTCGATTTACATGGGGCTTACAAGTTGAAATTACTCCTCCAGATTTGGAAACCCGAATCGCAATTTTACGAAGAAAGGCTGAATCTGAAGGCTTAACTATTGATGACAACACTCTCGATTACATTGCTTCTCAAGTAGATACTAATATTAGAGAACTCGAAGGGGCTTTAGTTAAAGTTCAAGCATATGCTACTATCGAAAAGGCTGACATCGACGTTAACTTAGCTCGAGAAGCCTTAGTTGATCTGAAACTCGTACAAAAAAATCGTGGACTACAAATTTCGAAAATACAGGAAGTTGTCGCAAATTACTTCCAAACTTCGACAGCCGAATTGAAGGGTAAAAAGCGTGTACGGCAGATTGTGGTACCACGACAGATCGCAATGTATCTTTCTCGGGAATTAACTGATGCAAGTTTACCTAAGATAGGACAAGAATTTGGCGGAAAAGATCACACGACAGTTATGCACGCTTATGATAAAATCGATAAGCAAATGAAAACTGATGCTGACATCAAAACGGCTGTTTTCGATTTGAAACAAATGCTTGAGCATTAATCAAAGTTATCCACTGTGGACAACTTTGCGAGTTTTACACATCTTTTTTAACCGTTACAATTCCGTTATTTTCAGGTTTCTTATGAGTTTTCAACAGAATTCACAGGCCCTACTACTACTAATTAAATATATAATTAAATAAAAAAGAAAAGTCACTTTCGTTTAGGAGGATTAAAATGAAATTTACGATCAATCGCAACCTGTTTATCGAGAACTTAAACAATGTTATGCGTGCCATTTCATCAAGAGCTACTATTCCAATTCTTAGTGGGATCAAATTGGATTTAACAGAAGATGAATTAACTTTAACAGGTAGCGATACAGATATTTCTATTGAAATCAAGATTCCTGTAAATGAGGACTTGAACGTAGAATCTACAGGATCAATTGTTTTGCCTGCTAGATTTTTCAGTGAAATTGTTAAAAAGTTGCCAGGTAAAGATTTCTCTTTTGAAGTAAAAGAAAGTTTCCAAACTCAAATCGTATCTGAAAGTAGTGAATTTACGATTAATGGTTTGGATGCCAATAATTATCCTCGTTTACCAGAAATTTCTGATGCTACATCATTTACTATTTCAGGTAAAACTTTCAGAGAAATTATCAATGAAACACAATTTGCTACTTCAAATGATCAAACAAGAGCAATTTTAACTGGTGTACGTTTCTTTTTTAATCCTGATAGCATTAAGGCGGTTGCCACTGATTCACACCGTCTTTCACAAAGAACTATTGCTTTAGAAAACGGACCTCAATCAGAAACTGATTTAATTATTCCAGGGAAGAGCTTACAAGAATTGGCAAGAATTATTGCCGAAGCAGACCCAGAAGTAAAAGTTTGCCCAGGGGACAATCAAGCGCTCTTTGTAATTGGCAATCTTTCATTCTACTCACGTTTGCTTGACGGTAATTACCCTGATACCGATCGTTTGATTCCGACCGAAAAGACTACCAGCATTGAATTTGATATTCCTGAATTATCTAGTGCGCTTGAACGTGCAAGTTTGTTAACGCACGCTGGCCGCAACAACGTTGTAACGTTAACTTTGGATGTGGGAAACCAAACTGCTAAGTTATCAGGTAAATCAGCTGAAATTGGTAACGTAGAAGAAGATGTTAGCTTCAGAAACTTGGAAGGTAATAATTTGGAAATTTCATTTAACCCAGATTACATGCGCGATGCCCTCAGAGCTTCTGTTACTGATTCAGTAATTATGAACTTTACTAAACCACTTCGTCCATTTGTCATCAATCCTGATAAAGAAGACGTTGACTTCGTTCAATTGATTACTCCGGTTAGAACTTATTAATCAATTACACAATATTAAGATTAAGCTTCTTAAAAAGCCACCGCAAAAGGTGGCTTTTATTTTTTTGTTTTTTGTTTAAAGCGTCAAAAATCGGTCTCTGTTACTTTTTCTTCGGCCTAGTGTGATTAGTTTATTTTTAAAAAAAACGCTTATATCGCTTTAAATAGCGTTTTAGGTTTGTTATTTTTGTCGAAAACTAATATAATTATATAGGTATAAAGGGCATTGAAGGTGAGTATTATCAAGTATTTTACAATTACAGGCGAGTACATAACTTTGGGACAATTCCTGAAGGAGGAAAGCTTTATTTCATCCGGTGGACAAGCGAAGTTTTATCTGCAAGATAATCCCGTAACTTTAAATGGAGAACTCGAGCAGCGACGCGGCAAAAAAATCTTTGCTAACGATCGTTTGCTCGTAAATGGACAAGAGTACGAGTTTCGGCAGGAAGATTAATGTATCTTGATCATTTCACTGTGCAAAACTTTCGCAATTTGAAAAAGTTGGATGTGGACTTTGACCCTAACGTCAATATTTTTATTGGCAAGAATGCACAAGGCAAGACTAATTTGCTAGAGGCAATTTATTTTTTGGCATTAACACGTTCCCATAGAACGAATAATGATAAAGAATTAATTGGTTTTGATGGAGAATACGCAAATTTATTAGGTTATGTGCAAAAGAGTCAAGTTGATCTGACTTTGCGAGTGTTAATCACAAAAAAGGGTAAAAAAGTGTGGATAAACCGGGTTGAGCAAAGCAAGCTCTCCAAATATGTGGGGCAGCTGAATGCAATTTTATTTTCTCCAGAAGATTTGGAGTTGATAAAGGGTGCGCCAGCTTTGCGACGTCGATTCATGGATCAAGAATTTGGTCAAATTAATCCGGAATATCTATATTTTGCCAGCAAGTATCGCCAGGTACTGATGCAGAAGAATAATTATTTAAAGCAACTGTCTAAAGGCAAGGCGAAAGATCAGGTTTTTCTAGACGTTTTGTCAGATCAGTTAGCTGGTATCGCGGCAGAAGTAATTTCTCGCCGCTTTAAATTTCTAAGATATTTGAGTCATTACGCTAGTGATGCTTATGCACATATTAGCTTAGGCGGTGAAAAACTCGCAATTGCGTATCATCCATCTGTTTCAGATATTGAAGCAGACGATAATACCGAAACGATCTACCAAAAGATCCTAGCAAGTTTTGAACGCAATAAAGCAACCGAAATCCGCAAAGGAACTACTACATCTGGTCCGCATCGCGATGATATTGAGTTTAAGCTTGATGGTAAAAATGCTCATTTGTATGCTTCGCAAGGGCAGCAGCGCTCCATTGCTCTTAGCGTAAAACTAGCGGAAATTCAGTTGGTTCACCAGTTGACCGATGAATATCCGTTATTGCTGTTAGATGATGTCATGAGCGAATTGGATCATGGTCGTCAGAGTGCACTTCTTAATTACATTCATGGAAAGACCCAAACGTTTATTACCACAACTGACTTAGAGGGGATTTCTTGGGAAATAATCAAGAAGCCACGCGTGTACCACATTCAATCAGGCAAAATTAGTTTGGAGAAGGAGAATTAAATGGCTGATAAATCAAAAGAAAATCTTGATAAGGTCAAAAAATATGAAAAAGAGGCCGACAAGTATAATGCCAGTCAAATCCAAGTCTTAGGTGGTCTTGAGGCTGTCCGCAAGCGTCCTGGTATGTATATCGGTTCGACTAGTTCTCAAGGATTGCACCATTTAGTGTGGGAAATTATTGATAACAGTATTGACGAACGACTTGCTGGTTTTGCCACCAAGATCGAGGTTACTATCAACGAAGATGGCAGCGTTACTGTTCAAGATGATGGTCGTGGTATTCCTGTGGATATCCAAGAAAAAACTGGTCGTCCAGCACTTGAAACTGTCTTCACTGTTCTTCACGCCGGCGGTAAATTTGGCGGTGGCGGATATAAAGTTTCAGGTGGTTTGCACGGTGTAGGTGCTTCAGTTGTTAACGCCTTATCCACAAAGCTTGATGTTACTGTTATGCGTGATGGCAAGAAGTACTTCATTGACTTTGATCACGGTCGTGTAAAGGATGAGATGAAACAAATCGGTACGGTTCCACTTAGTGAACACGGTACTATCGTTCACTTTTACCCAGATCCTGATATCTTTACCGAAACTACCGTCTTTGATGACAAGATTTTAAAGAACAGAATTCGTGAATTAGCCTTTTTGAACAAGGGATTAACACTTACCTTTACTGATAAGCGTAAAGATAGTGCAGAAACCGATGTTTACAAGTTTGAAGGTGGTATCAAAGAATACGTTGCCTTTTTGAACAAGGACCAAGAAGTATTGTTTGATGATCCTATCTATGTGGAAAGCACTTATAACGGTATCGACGTTGAAGTAGCTTTGCAATATACAAATGGCTATAAGACAACGTTAATGACCTTCGCTAACAACATTCACACCTATGAAGGCGGGATGCACGAAGCTGGATTTAAGACCGCTTTAACGCGTGTGGTTAACGACTATGCCCACAAGGCTAAGATCTTAAAGGACAAAGACGATAATCTTTCTGGTGAAGATATTCGTGAAGGGATGACTGCAGTTGTTTCAGTTAAGCACCCTAATCCACAATTCGAAGGTCAGACTAAGACCAAGCTGGGTAACTCAGATGCTAGAACTGCTGTTGACAAGTCATTCTCTGAAACCTTTAGCCGCTTTTTAATGGAAAACCCATCAGTTGGGCGTAAGATTGTGGAAAAAGGTCAATTAGCAGAACGTGCTAGAACTGCTGCTAAGCGTGCGCGTGAAGTAACGCGTAAAAAGTCTGGTTTGGAAATTGCCAACTTGCCAGGTAAGCTGGCTGACAACACCAGTAACGATCCAAGCATTTCAGAATTGTTCATCGTCGAAGGTAACTCAGCCGGTGGTTCCGCAAAGCAAGGTAGATCTCGTTTGACTCAAGCTATTTTGCCAATCAGAGGTAAGATCTTGAATGTGGAAAAAGCTTCAATGGATCGAATTTTGGCTAACCAAGAAATTAGATCTTTATTCACAGCTTTAGGCACAGGCTTCGGCGCAGACTTCGATGTTTCAAAGGCACGTTATCACAAGTTGATTATCATGACTGATGCCGATGTCGATGGTGCCCACATTAGAACTCTTCTTTTAACACTGTTCTACAACTACATGCGTCCAATGATCGACAAGGGATATGTTTATATCGCTCGTCCACCTCTGTACCAAGTTCGTCAAGGCAAGGTTGTTAAATATCTTGATACTGACGAAGAATTGCACGACTACTTAGGCAGCTTGCAACCAAGTCCAAAGCCAGTAGTTCAACGTTACAAGGGGTTAGGTGAAATGGACCCAGAACAACTTTGGGAAACAACCATGAATCCTGAAAACAGACGATTAGATCGTGTAAGTCCTGAATATGCTAAAGATGCCGATGCGGTCTTTGAACTTTTGATGGGTAATGAAGTTGCACCTAGACGTAGCTTTATTGAAAAGAACGCCAAGTATGTAGAAAACCTAGATGCGTAGGAGGTTTTAAATGGACGAGAATCAAACTCAAGATCATAGAATTAGAAACGTTGATCTGACCAGCATGATGCGTAGCTCCTTCTTGGACTATGCGATGTCAGTTATTGTGGCACGTGCTTTACCTGATGTTCGTGATGGTTTAAAACCAGTACAGCGTCGTATTCTTTACGGAATGAGCGAATTGGGCGTAACACCTGATAAGCCATACAAGAAGAGTGCCAGAATTGTTGGTGAAGTTATGGGTAAGTTCCACCCACACGGTGACTCATCAATTTATTTGGCTATGGCCCACATGGCACAAGACTTCTCATACCGTTACATGTTGGTTGACGGACACGGAAACTTCGGTTCTGTCGACGGTGATGAACCAGCCGCAATGCGTTATACCGAAGCAAGAATGAGCAGGATCGCTGTGGAAATGCTTCGTGATATTAACAAGAACACGATCGACTGGCAAAGAAACTACGATGATACCGAAAATGAACCAGTAGTTTTGCCAGCTAGAATTCCTAACTTGCTTGTCAACGGTGCTAACGGTATTGCCGTTGGTATGACCACTAACATTCCACCTCATAACTTGAGTGAAGTTATTAGTGGTTTGCACATGTTGATGAAAAATCCTGACGCTACTACCAAGGATTTGATGAAAGTTATTCCAGGTCCGGACTTCCCAACAGGCGGAATTATCATGGGCCGTGGCGGTATTTACCGTGCTTATGAAACTGGTAAGGGCAACATCGTTGTTCGTGCCAAAACGAATATCGAAACCGAAAAGAGTGGCCGTGAAAGAATTATAGTCAGCGAAATTCCATTCATGGTTAACAAGGCTGAATTAGTTAAAAAGATTGCTGACTTGGCTCGTGAAAAGATCATCGATGGAATTACCGGTGTTCGTGATGAATCCGACCAGACTGGTATGCGGATCACAATTGATATCCGTAGGGATGCAAGTGCGAGCGTTGTTTTAAACAACTTGTTCAAGCAAACTCAAATGCAGGCCAACTTCGGGATGAATATGGTTGCCATTGTTGATGGTGCACCACATTACCTCACCTTGAAGCAAATGCTCCAATACTACTTGGATCACCAAGAAGATGTTGTAACTCGCAGAACTAAGTTCGAATTAGCTAAGGCTGAAGCAAGAGCACACATTCTCGAAGGTTTGAGAATTGCTTTGGACAACATCGATGAAATTGTCCACATCATCCGTAGCAGTCATTCAAGCGATATCGCTAAGGCAACTTTGATCAGTCGTTTTGGCCTTGATGATAAACAATCACAAGCCATTTTAGACATGCGTTTAGTTCGTTTGACCGGATTGGAACGTGACAAGGTTGAAGCTGAATACAAAGATTTGCAAGCTAAGATTGCAGACTACAAGGATATTCTTGCTAAGCCAGAAAGAATCGACCAAATCATTTACGATGAATTGCTCGATATCCAAAAGCGTTTTGGTGATAAGCGTAGAACCGAAATTGGTGCCAGTGAAGTTGTTTCAATCGAAGACGAAGATTTGATTGAAAAGCAAAACATTCTTTTGACTGTAACGCATAACGGCTACATCAAGAGAATGCCTATCCAAGAATTTAAGACCCAAAACCGTGGTGGTAAGGGTATTAAAGGTATGGGTGTTCAAGACGGCGACTTTATTGAACACTTGATTTACTCAAGTACGCATGACATGCTTTTGTTCTTTACCAATGCAGGTAAGGTTTACTCAAAGAAGGCCTACGAAATTCCTGAATATGGTCGAATGGCTAAAGGTTTGCCAGTAGTTAACTTGCTCCAATTAGAGAAGGGCGAAAAGGTTCAAACAGTTATCAACATTCCTGAAAATGCGGATGATAACTACTTGTTCTTTATCACTAAGATGGGAACAGTTAAGCGTACCCACGTTAGCGAATTTTCTAACATTAGAAACAGTGGTTTGATTGCCCTTACTCTCCGCGATGGGGATGAATTGAGCAACGTTTTGACCACTGATGGCAACCAAAACATTTTGATCGGTACTTACTTGGGTTATGCCGTTACCTTCAAGGAAAGCGACGTTCGTGCCATGGGTAGAACCGCTGCCGGTGTTCGTGGTATCAACTTGCGTGAAAACGACTACGTTGTCGGCTCAGGCGTTTTAGGCAAGGACGATCAGGTCTTAGTCATTTCAGAAAAGGGTTACGGTAAACGTACTCCTGTCGCTGAATACCCAGTTAAGGGTCGTGGTGGTAAAGGTATTAAAACTGCCAACATCACTGAAAAGAATGGTCCTCTTGCCGGTGTAATCGTTGTGGACAAAGGCAAGGACATCATGGTAATTACTACGAACGGAATTATGATTCGTTTCAAGACCAAGGACGTTTCTCAAACTGGACGTAGCACAATGGGTGTTCGTTTGATTAAGGTTAACGATGACAGCAAGGTTGCAAGTTTGACCATTGTTCCAACTGAAGCTGAACAAAATCAAACCGATGACGATGAATAAATAATTAAAAAAACAAAAAATTTCAACTTTTAAAAAAATTATCAAACTTTTTTGCGTAATAAATAGTGAGCAGTAAAAAAACTGCCAGGATCACGTGAAAAACTGTTTGGTAATTTTTTGTTTATATGCTAGAATTAGAAATTGCGAGTAATATTCCAATTACTCCTTGTTCTTGATTTTAGCAAGAACCATATAGTCCAAAAGGAGGTGCAATAGTCATGGCAACTACAAAGTACGAAGTAACTTACATCATCAAGCCAGATGTTGACGAAGACAACAAGAAGGCTCTCGTAGAAAACTACGACAAGGTTATCGCTGATAACGGTGGTACTATGGTAGAATCCAAAGACTGGGGCAAGCGTCGTTTCGCATATGAAATTGATAAGTATCGTGAAGGTACTTACCACATTATGACTTTCACTGCTGACAACGCTGACGCAGTTAACGAATTTAGCCGTTTGTCAAAGATTGACAACGCTATCTTACGTTCAATGACCGTTAAGTTAGACAAATAATTTTAATTTATTATCGATGTGATTTAGGAAAGGAAGGACATAAGTATGATTAATAGAGTTGTACTTGTTGGCCGTTTAACACGTGATCCTGAATTGCGTACTACTGGGAGCGGAATCTCGGTTGCTACGTTTACTCTTGCTGTTGACCGTCAATTTACAAATAGTCAAGGTGAGAGAGGCGCAGACTTCATTAGCTGTGTAATCTGGAGAAAGTCAGCAGAAAACTTCTGCAACTTTACCTCTAAAGGTTCATTAGTTGGTGTAGATGGCCGAATTCAAACCAGAAGTTATGATAATAAAGACGGGCAAAGAGTATATGTAACTGAAGTTGTTGTTGATAACTTCGCATTACTCGAATCACGCAAGGATCGTGAAGCCCGCGGTCAAAATGGTGGTTATACACCAAATAATGGAAATAATAGTACACCAAGTACTAACAATTTCCAAAATAATGGCGGATCACAAAACAATAATCCACAGAATAATAACAATCAAAATAATGCACAAGATCCATTCGCTGGATCAGGTGATACGATTGATATTTCTGATGATGATCTTCCATTCTAAAAATAAATTTAAGAAAGGATTCTAGAACATGGCTCAACAAAGAAGAGGTGGCCGTCGTCGTCGTAAGGTTGACTACATCGCAGCTAACCACATCGATTACGTTGACTACAAAGATGTCGATCTGTTGAAACGTTTTATCTCAGAAAGAGGTAAGATTTTACCACGTCGTGTTACTGGCACTAGTGCTAAGAACCAACGTAAAGTAGCTAATGCAATTAAGAGAGCTCGTATCATGGGCTTATTGCCATTCGTTGCTGAAGACTAATTTAGATCGAATAAAAACCAGAGGTTAGGAGATATTCTCCTAGCCTTTTTTCATATCAAATCTGAGTGAATACTTGGATTTGATTTTTTAGTTTCAACCTTTTCAATACAGGTACTTAATAAGGTATAATTGACACTGATATAGTTTACTCTTATAGGAAGGATCTTCATGAAAGATTTTTTACATAAGCTTGAATTGCCTGAGTTTATTAAGGATTCAAGATTAACAGCTTCCATGATAATCATTTTGTCGCTTTCCTTACTGGGAAGCGTAATTGCAATGATTATGAATCCGTTATTCGGGTTGGCAATGGTATTGATTTTTATCCTTACCGTTGCTTTTGCAATTTATGGAACCTATATTTTGGCAGGCAATGCGAATAACTTCGCAGTCAACTTGTCTTACCGCATAAAGCGTAGTGAGCAAGAAGCAATGATCAAGATGCCTTTGGGTATTTTGCTGTATGATTCTGATCACCAAATTCAATGGGTCAATCCATACTTGCAATTGTATTTGAAGGATACGGATTTGGTAGGACATACTATTGAGGCTGTTGATCCGGACTTAAATAAGCTGCTTAATGAAGCAATTGAAGCTAAAACCTCAGAGAATCATATCGTCGATTGGGATGGACATCGCTTTGAGATGGTGGTTCAAGATAACTTGGGCGTAATTTATCTATTGGATATTACGCGCTATGCAAAAATTGAAGATAAGTATAAGGCTGAGCGTCTAGCTATTGGTCAAATCTTCATCGATAACTACGATGAATTGAGCGAAACCGTGCATGATCAGGAATTGACCAGCATGAGTTCCTATGTGCAAAACACATTGAGCAATTATGCTAAGAAGTTTAAGGCCTATTTAAAGCGGATTGATGAAGATCATTTCCTGTTGCTGGTTCATATGCAGGATTTGGCAGAAATGGAAAAGGACAAGTTCTCCGTTTTGGATAAGGTGCGCCAAGAAACTAGCCGTAACAATACTCCATTGACCTTATCGATGGGGATTGCCTTTGGCAGTGATTCATTATCCGAAATTGCTAACCAGGCTCAATCCAACCTAGACTTAGCACTGGGCCGAGGCGGGGATCAGGTTGTTTTGCGTCAGCCAGGTAAGGATGCCCGTTTCTACGGTGGTAAATCCAACCCAATGGAGAAACGTACTCGTGTTAGAGCGAGAATGGTTTCTCAAGCAATTAGTGAATTGTTCAAAGATGCAGATCGTGTCTTCGTAGTAGGACATCAACGTCCTGACATGGACTCTGTCGGTAGTGGTATTGGTGTAGTAAAATTGGCTCGTCTTCACGGCGTTAAAGCCAATTTCGTCCTTGATACCAATAAGACCAATTATGACGTTGGTCGTTTGGTTACTCGGATGCAACAAAAGAATCAGGATAAAGATATCTTTATCAGTCCTGAAGAGGCTTTGTCCGAGGTTACCGACAAGTCAATGTTGGTAATGGTGGACCATTCTAAGTATTCAATTACTTATTCACAACCGTTATATGACCGGTTGAAAAACAGAATTATCGTAATTGACCACCACAGACGTGGCGAGGAATTCCCAGAGAATCCAATGCTTACATATGTTGAACCATATGCATCGTCTGCCTGTGAATTGGTTACCGAAATGATTGAATATCAACAGCCAGCTAATGGCAAGCGAGTATTGACTGACCTTGAAGCAACAGCCATGCTTGCTGGTATCGTTGTTGACTCAAAGGAATTCTCACTTAGAACTGGTACGAGAACCTTCGATGCCGCAAGTTACTTGCGTTCAATCGGTGCCGATTCAGCCGTAGTAAGCATGTTGTTAAAAGAAGACATTGATAGCTTCCTTGAACGAACTCACTTGGTCGCAACGCTCAAGATGGTTAAGCCACATATGGCCGTACTTTGTGGTCCTGATGATAAGATTATTGATCCGATCATCACCGCTCAAGCGGCCGATACTGCGCTTGATTTGGAAAATGTAGGTGCAAGCTTTGCCATTACTAGACGTAGCTCAGATACGATTGGTATTTCTGCTCGTTCAATGGGTAAGATCAATGTTCAAATTATTATGGAAAAACTCGGCGGTGGTGGACACCTTTCAAATGCGGCAACTCAGATCAAGGGTGTTACTATTGAAGAGGCAAAACAAAAATTGCTTAAAGCAATTGATGAATATGAAGAAGAAAATGATTAAAGGGGGACCCGAGAATGAAAGTTATTTTTACACAAGACGTTAGAGGTCGAGGCAAGCGTGGACAAGTTAAGGAAGTTCCAGATGGCTATGCACAAAACTATTTAATCAAGCGTGGTCTTGCCAAGGCAGCTACTAAGGGTAACATGAACACTTTGAAGCGTGTTGAAGCTAACGAAAAGGCTGCTTATGAAGCAGAAAAGGCTGAAGCCGAAAAGATTAAGGCAGAACTTGAAAAAGACAGCACTATTATTAACTTCAAGTCAAAGGCTGGTAACGATTCTCGTTTGTTCGGTTCAATCTCAAGCAAGAAGATTGTTGAAGGCCTTGAAAAGCAATACGGTATCAAGATTGACAAGCGTAAGTTGAACCTTCCAGAACCAATCAAGACTTTGGGTTACACTAACGTTCACGTTAAGTTATTCAAGGGCGTTGAAGGAACTATTCGCGTTCACGTTACTGAACAAGACTAATTATTTTTATAAAAAGTGGTTGTGATTGATGGATAATATTGTTTCTCAACAAATTCCGCATGACTCCGACGCTGAAAAAGCCGTTCTAGGTGCGATTTTCATTGATCCAGAAGCGATTGCGGATGCTAGTGCGGTCGTTCAGCCTGAAGATTTTTATGAACGCGCAAATCAGATTATTTTCCAGGCAATGCTGGACTTGTCTGATCGTGGGGATGCAATTGATCCACTGACTCTTCAGGATGAGCTGAATAAACGTAATCAGCTTGATGATATAGGTGGCATTGGCTATGTTTCAGAATTAGCAATGTCCACGCCAACTGCGGCACACGTTAACTTTTATGCACAAATTGTGCACAGAAAGGCCTTGCTCAGAAGACTGATTTCAGCCAGTCAAAATATTATTACTAATGCCATCAATGGTTCAGACGATGTAACGGATATTCTTGATGACGCGGAAAGCGAGATCATGAATGTCTCGTCTGAGAACAACACCGGTGGCTTTAGATCAATTAAGGAAGTTGTTAACTCAACGATTAATGATATTAACAACTTGCCTGAAGATAATAATATGGTTACGGGGTTGCCAACCGGTTTCTATGAGCTGGATAAAATGACTACTGGTTTTCACGATGACGAATTGATCATTATTGCCGCTCGTCCTGGTGTTGGTAAAACTTCTTTTGCATTAAATGTGGCCCAATATGTCGGTTTACACACTGATAAATCTGTGGCGATGTTCTCACTAGAAATGAGTGGTGAACAGCTTGTACAAAGAATGTTAGCTTCTGAAGGGCTGATTGATTCACAGCATCTTAGAACTGGTCAATTAGATCAGGAAGAATGGCACAATTTGGTTATGGCGGCTGGATCACTAGCTGGCACCGACATTTTCATTGACGATACGCCAGGTATCAAAATGAGTGAAATTCGTGCCAAGTCACGGCGACTGGCTAAAGAAAAGGGCAATTTAGGTTTAGTTGTTGTCGACTACTTGCAGCTGATTGAAGGTCCACGTAGTGAATCACGGCAACAAGAAGTTTCCGCAATTTCTAGACAACTTAAGAAGCTTGCTAAGGAGCTTCACGTGCCTGTCATTGCCCTTTCACAGTTGTCACGGTCAGTTGAGCAGCGTCAAGATAAACGGCCTGTATTGTCCGATATTCGTGAATCTGGGTCAATTGAACAGGATGCCGATATTGTTTCGTTCCTTTATCGTGACGACTACTATCGTGATGAACCCGAAGATGGTGAAAATAGCGGTAGCAGTAGTGAAGTCGGAGCAGAAGACGATAACGGTGAAGTTGAAGTAATTATTGAAAAGAACCGTTCAGGTAGTCGTGGGACTGTTAAATTAATGTTCTCGAAGCCATATAACCGCTTCTCGAACCTTGATTATGCTCATGATGATCCTGATGGCAATTAAGCACATGTTAAAAGCATGTGCTTTTTTATTTATTAAGAGTATTCAAAATCCGAATATTAAGTGACGAATGTTGATATCACAATAAATATAAAATAAATATCAGAACAATAATCATAAATATAAATAATATAATTCACATTTTATATTGAAATCTAGCATTTATTCTGTTATACCTATTTATGTGATGAAACCTATTAATTAATTTTTTGGAGGAATTTCAGGTTTATGAAGTTTAAAAAAGTATTAGTTGGAGCTTTAGCAGTTTTAGCTACTGTTTCACTTGCGGCATGTTCGAACAATCAAAAGAGTAGTTCATCTTCATCAAATGAACCAAAAGAATTGAATGTCGAATTCGTACCAAGTACTCAAGCTAACAAGATGGAAGCTAAGGCCAAGCCACTTGGAACGCTTTTACAAAAGCAATTGCATATTCCAGTTCACGTAACAGTTTCTACAGACTACAGTGGTTTGGTTGAAGCTATGTCATCTAAGAAAGTTGACGTTGGTTTCATGCCACCATATTCTTACATCCTTGCTCATAAACGCGGAATTGCGGACGTACTTTTACAAGCTGAACGTTACGGCTATGATGAACCATCTGGTAAGATGAATCACACTTTAATGCACAAATACCGCGGTATGATCGTGGTTAAGAAGGGTTCTAAAATCAAGTCATGGAAGGACCTTAAAGGTAAAAAGATTGCTATCGGTGATCCAAGTTCTTCATCCGGTTACGTTTACCCAGTTGCAGAACTTTACAAGAAGGGCTTAAATGTTACTAAGGAATGTAAGCTTGTTAACATCAAAGGTGATGATCAAGAAGTTCTTTCAGTATTGAACGGTGACGTTGATGCTGCATTCGTCTTCTCAGATGCACGTAACATCGCAGCTCAAGACGATAAGAAGGCAATGACTGACGTTGTGCCAATCTACTTCACTAAGTGGATTCCTAACGACACCATCGCAGTTAGAAAAGACATGCCTAAGAAGTTTAGAGCTAAACTTTCTAAGGCATTCAAGAACATTGCTAAGTCTAAGAAGGGTAAGCAAATCATTGAAAGTATTTACAACCATTATGGCTATGTAAGTGCCAAAGACTCAGACTTCGATGGCTTGCGTCAATACCAAAAGATTGTTAACAAAGCTACTGGCGGCAGTAGTAATAATAACTAAAGTTGATTATTAAAAAGACCTGCTTTTTTAAAAGCAGGTTATTTTTTTGCTAAAAGCTATCTGAAATCGGTTAAAATATAAGTAACAATCAAAGGAGAAAGATTATGAAAATTGCTGTTTTAACCGATAGCTCAGCTTACTTAACTAAAGAGCAACAAGAAAAGTATCATATCGATGTTTTGCCAATTCCAATTATGTGGGGCGATAAGACTTACCGCGATATGATCGATATTGGCTATGAAGAATTTTATAAAAAATTGGCTGATGAAAGTGAATTGCCTTCAACTTCACAGCCTTCCCCAGGTGACTTGCAAAAAAGAATAGATGAATATGTAGAGCAAGGCTACACTGATGTGATTGTAATTACCTTGTCTAGTGGTATTTCTGGTTATTATTCAACTGTTGAAAGTATTGCGAATAGCGAAACTAGAATCAAGATTCATCCATTCGATAGCAAAATCACCTGTGCTGGTGAGGCCGATTATGCTATGCTGGCGGGCCGCCTAGTCGAGGCTGGAGCCGACGTTGATTTAATTATGCATGATTTATCTGATTTGCAAAAAACGATGGATGTGCGCTTTATGGTGGACAATTTGAGCCACTTGAAGAGAACAGGTCGACTTTCTAACGCTGCCAGTTTTGTGGGAACCTTGTTCAAAATTAAGCCAATTCTTTCGATGGATGTACAAGATGAAGGCAAAATTTCTGCGATTGCCAAGGAAAGACAAACTAAGCGAGCTTATAAGCATGTGCAGACTGACTTCGACAATTTAACTAAGAACATGCCATACAATATTCAATGCACAATTTTTGATTCACTTGATCCTGATAAGAAAGAAGAATGGATTGAAGATTATCGTGCTAAGTTCCCTAGATATAAGTTCGATAAAAGTATTATTGGGCCGGTAGTTGGTGTCCATGTAGGACAGGGAACAATGGCAATGATTTGGTGTCGTGATCTTGATGATTATTTTGATGAAAATGGCAAGCCAATTGAGGGGATCAATTCTGAAGAAGTTGTAGATAAAGCGTAAGTAAATAAAATTAATTACATACATATGAAAACCTTTACATATAAAGGCTTTTTTCTTTATAATATTATCAGCACAAAAACTATTCGGAGATAAAAACATACAAGAAAAGGATGAGAAAATGGCAGAAAAGAAATATGTCGGCAGTATCGAAGCCGGTGGTACAAAATTTATCGTAGCAGTTCAAGACGTTGAAACAGGCAAGGAAGTTGCTCGCGACAGAATTCCTACTACAACTAATAAAGAAACTTTACAAAAGACAGCTGATTTCTTTAAGAAGCACTCAGTTGATGCATTGGGTATCGGTACTTTTGGTCCAATCGACATCAACCCTAAGTCACGCACTTATGGTTACATTTTGGACACTCCTAAGCCAGGCTGGTCAGGCACTAACGTTAAGGGCTTCTTTGAAAAAGAACTTGGCATTCCAGTTGCAATGACGACTGACGTTAACGCATCTTGTTACGGTGAGTACGTTGCCCGTGGTCGCGATGATTCAAAGAGTTACTTCTACGCAACTGTTGGTACTGGTGTTGGTGCAGGTATTGTTCAAGCAGGTAAGCTTCTTGGTTTGAACAACCACCCAGAAATGGGTCACATGCTCGTTCGTCGTTATCCTGGTGATGACTACAAGGGTCACTGTCCATTCCACAACGATGCTTGTGTTGAAGGTATGGCAGCTGGTCCAAGTCTTGAAGGCAGAACCGGTATCCCTGGTGAAAAGCTTTCACGTGATAACAAGGTCTTCACTTATTCTGCATACTACATCGCACAAATGCTCTTCAATGTTTACATGACTGCTCGTCCAGATGTAATGGTTGTTGGTGGTTCTGTATTAAATGAAGATGACCTTGTTAAGGTTAGAAAGTTCTTCAATGAATTTAACAACAACTATGTCGCAACTCCAGATTTGGACAAGTTAATCGTTCGTCCAGCCGTTGCCAACAACGGTTCCGCAACTCTTGGCGACTTTGAATTGGCAAAGAATTTACTCAAATAAAAACACACGATTTGATCAATAAAGCAATGAAAAAGACTCAGCACGTTAAGAAAGACGTAAGCTGGGTCTTTTTTGACGTAATTAGGGATGAATCAGCGTAGTATTAACTATAGAACGTATCACGTTATTAACGAAAGGAGCCGCTTATGAGTAATATGGATAGTGGCTTAAAAGACAAAATAATTGGCAAGGCTAAAGAAGTTGAAGGTAAATTAACCGGAGACAAGTCGCGTGAAGTAGAAGGCAAAGCCCAGCAAGTAAAGGGCAAAGTTAAAGCTAAGGCCAAAAAAGTAAAAGAAGATATAGAAGACAATCAAAAAATAGACGAAGATTGCTAAAGTTTGTAGTAGATAAATCTAGTAAAAATTACGAAGAAAGAAAATAGGTGATCCTATGTTATATTGGATTTGGGTTTTAATCGTCGGAGCTATAATAGGACTGCTTGCCGGTGTCATAACCGGTAGGGGTGGTTCAATGGGCTTTCTTGCTAATATCATAGCAGGACTTGTTGGCTCAACGCTAGGCCAAGCAATCTTTGGCTCCTGGGGACCGCAAATGGCTGGGATGGCAATAGTGCCGTCGGTACTAGGGGCAGTTATCTTGGTATTAGCAATCTCGTTTGTTACGGGAATGTTTAATCGAAAACATGCATAATAAATAATAAAACGCATGCCTATAGGCATGCGTTTTGTTTCATGTGAAACTATTTATTTTCTCGTTCACGCTCTTTATCATCTTTAAAGCGCTGTTTAATTTCTTCAGGCAAAAGGCTCGGAACAGTTTTATCGTAAAATTCAAAGAAAATAGGAGCTTTGTTAGAATCATTACTCTTAGGATATAAAGCAAAATCAGTTTCATTAAATGGCAAACTGATATTGCCGCGAATTGCGTTAAGAATTTCCCCAATCATATGTAAAACATATTTACGTGTTTCAGGAGTTAAAGCCATAATTACATGGCTAAATCTAACAGTACCTAATAATTTGTTGGCAGTAATTTGGAAGACATCAGTAATATTTAGTTCGTCCTGAATTGTCAAATTAAGTGCAACAGTTAGGCTATGAAGAAATGTATTGCTTGA